>FZPS01000175.1_pt62 | contig 29752 bp, 22 predicted proteins | sample 1817821 | NCBI WGS metagenome assembly FZPS01 (sample SAMEA104158645, study PRJEB21678) | metagenome | place: Germany | collected 2015-04-21
CCTTGATCGAAGTAACCCTCCAAGATGTTGGTCAGATTCGTTACTCGATCCGCAGCGTTTTTGCCAAGGGCTGAAGGTATGATGGAAAAGGTGTTGGAGATTCCATCCTGGTTAACTGCTTCAAAAGGCAGTTTGGCCACGGAGTTGAGGGAAGCCAGGGCACCTAACTGATCCGCACCATTCATGGGGTTGGCTCCGGGCGCAAAGGGCTCACCCTTCTTGCGGCCGTCAGGTGTGTTTCCGGTGGCCTTGCCATAGGTCACATTGGAAGTAATGGTCAAGAGGGACAGGGTGTGTTCTGCGCCTCTGTATGCTGGAGTTTTCCGCAATGCGTCCATGAAGTAGCGATTGACCTCAATGGCGATATCATCCGCTCGGTCGTCGTCATTTCCATACCTGGGGAAAGAACCTTCAATCTGAAAGTCCACTGCCACTCCCGCGTCGTTTCGAATCGATCTGACTTTAGCATATTTGATGGCAGAGAGGGAATCGGCTACGATGGATATTCCAGCAACCCCAAAGGCAATGTAGCGGTGCACAAAGGGATCATGCAGAGCCATCTGGCTGGCTTCGTAAGCGTATTTGTCATGCATGTAATGGATGGTGTTCATGGTCTCCACATAGATCCTAGCCAGCCGATCCATGACCTTCTGGAAGGACTCCATGACAGTATCGTAGTCCAAGACATCCTGAAAGATGGGTTCAATCCCAGAGATTACGGGAACGCCGGCGATTTCATCCACTCCACCATTGATGGCATAGAGTAGGGCCTTGGCCAAGTTCGCCCGAGCTCCAAAGAACTGCATGTCCTTGCCCACCCGCATCGCGGAAACACAGCAGGCAATGGCGTAGTCGTCCCCATAGATGGGGAGCATCGAATCGTCGCTCTCGTACTGGATGGATGCAGTCCGGATACTCATATCGGCACAGTATTCCTTAAACTCTCGGGGCAAACTATCAGACCACAGCACCGTCATATTGGGCTCAGGAGATGTGCCTAGGTTAACCAAGGTGTGCAAAAACCTATAGGCGGTCTTGGTAACGAGGGGCCTTCCATCCTCTCCCATACCGCCAATGGATTCGGTGACCCAAGTTGGATCGCCAGCGAACAATTCGTCATACTCGGGTGTTCTAAGATGTCTAACCAGGCGCAGTTTGATCACCAGTTGATCGATGAGTGCCTGGGCGGTTTGTTCGTCGATCAGCCCCAAGTTGAGATCACGCTCAATATAGACGTCAAGGAAAGCCGTGTTTCTGCCCAGACTCATGGCTGCTCCATTGTTTTCCTTAACAGCGGCAAGATACGCAAAATACAGCCACTGCACCGCCTCCTTGGCGTTTCGGGCAGGGCGGCCAATGTCATAACCGTATTTTGAGGCCATAGATTTCATCTCGTCCAAAGCCCGAATCTGTTCAGACAATTCCTCTCGAGCTCGTATCGCTTCTTCTGTGGTTAACACCTTGTGGTTCGCTTTATCCTGGAGGCGCATTTCCTTCAGATAATCAACCCCGTATAAAGCAACCCGCCTATAGTCGCCAATAATCCGGCCGCGACCGTATGCATCTGGTAGACCTGTGAGCAACCCCACCGAACGCACCGTTCGCATTTCGTTTGTATAGGCATCAAATACACCTTGGTTGTGGGTTTTCCGATATTCTTGGTACCTCGCCTCCAACTCGGGATCCATTTTGAGCCCATAGGCCTTCAGGGAGTTTTTTACCATGCGGAAACCACCATAGGGGTTCATGATTCGTTTCAGCGGTTCATCCGTCTGCAGTCCCACAACAAGCTCCTTGTTTTTGTCAATATATCCGGGAGCGAAATTATCAATACCACTAAAGCGCTCTAGATCGACATTAATTGTCCTGGTCCTGACTTCTTCTTGGATTCGTGCGTTCACATCGTCCCAGAGGCTGATGGTATCTTCCGTTGGGCCTTCCAGAAAACTCTCGTCACCATAGTAGGGGTGATAGTTTTTCTGGATAAAGTCCCTCAAATTGATCCCTTCAGACCAAGGGCCTGGCTTAAAGCCTTCCCATGCGATGGCCATTTCGTTTCGTGCGAATAGATTCTCCTGCAAAATGCTCATCCTCCTGGTGCCACTTTGCTCAGTGCAGTCGCGGCGGTCATAGTCTCTGCGCCTATAGTATAACGTTCATTCAAGAAAAGCGCTGTGACCTGAATCACTTTTCTTGATTTAGGGAGAAAAAAGGGGTCGTACCCCATGACTATCCGGTCATGGGGTACGACCCCAGATCTTTCTTTCCGGTTTGGCCCGGTGACTACCGAGTCACAGGGTCAGACCCCGATCCGCTTTGTAGCCCCAACGCTGCCATGTTCTGCAGAGTAATGGGATTCCCCTGGCAGAGCTGCCTGGCCACGGCTTCTAGGCGCAATGATCGGGCTTGCACAAAAAGATGATAATCCGTACTGATCTTGGCGTTTCGATCCTCCTTGCTCAACCCCTCATAGCCACCATTAGCAAGCTCGTCAACGGGTATCAAGTGGCTATTCAAACGATGATGGACTGTTGCCTCATCAGCCCATTTGTAACGTTCCTTCATATAGAAAAGGGGATCTTTGCGCCCAATAGTGCGGTTCGTATCTCCTTCGATCAACGCGCAGTTTACTGCAATAGAACTATTGGTAATCTGAGCTTCTCTCAATAACGCATCCGGGAAAATGTGGTGATAATTTCTGTTACTGATATTGTCACGAGTCGCCACTTCACCTGTGGCAAAATCCTGAGCGCCTAGTTTGAGCGATATATCTAAAATTGCCCGACCCACAATGCTCGCTCTAGTGGGCCAAGGGGCCGCACTAATTGTTTTTGCCGAGGCAATCTCGTATTCCGCTGCGTTGAAGATGGGAATCTGTTCTTCTGTGTACACTTGATCTGTTTGGCCTAATTTACTCAGAAACAAGTTCTTCAAAGCAATGTAATCTGCATAAGCACGGGTTGCTGCAGAGCTTTCGTATCTATCAGTCAAGAAGGCTCGCCAAATATACTTCCTCAGTATTCTTTCACACCACCCTCGGGCGTCACCGGCTTCAGGGATATAATTATACAGAGCGGCGCCAACCCACAAAACCGCATTGGTAGGTAATCTACGGTCATCGAAGACCTTCTCGCCAATTAGAAATCTTGTCATTCGATTCAAGCCTTGTGCCATAGCATCCCAATTGTCCATCATAACCTTCTTGTCAATCTCCTCTGCTCCTCGCCTATTTGGCATCCGATCTTGCAGCAGGGCAGACGTGTTTAAAATCAGACGTTCAGGATGGTCAAAGTCTTTCACCTGGGGAAAATCCGCTAATAGCTTATCTCGTTTCTCGTGAAGTGGAAGATTCACCTCGCTTTCTACTTGCGCAACTATCACGTCATAGGTGGTCAGAGGTTGACTGTTGGTGTTCATGTTAATGAATACTTCTAAAGCTGTTTTTCGGGAGGTACCCGCGGGGAGAGCTAAATAAGGGAGATTATAGTTGGAAATCGTGGAACGCAGATCCTTGATTTCGTCACTTATATCTTTCTGCAATCTAAAATAATCCCGTAATTTGCCAGGATCAACTGGTTCATCCCCAACCGCTCTCTTGATCCAATCATCAATCTCATCCTGTATGTCATCTGGGCGTAATAGCTCGGTAGGAATCATTCCTCGGTAGATGCAATCGCTAGGACGATCACACCATAGAGGAAACTTCTCACCACTTGACCGATAGTACCTGCTGATGGCCGCTATGGATCGTCTGTCCACCTGGCTGCTAGAGTCGGGAGCAAGCCGCGGTACATGAACAAAGTAGGTTGCCCCTTCGTAGTTGTTCTGCAACACCCGCCACATGGCTGTGAGGCGTTGTTGACCATCTAGCAATTGCTCAAAGACACGATCATCAACTTGCGGTGCTGTCTCTAAATAGCGGGAATAAAAGAGCTCCTTTTCGGCCACTTCCAACACCAAAGTAATGCCCAGGGGCAATTCGTCAATTATGGTCTTCATCATACTGGAGATTCGCCTAACATCCCAAGCTTCGTGTCGCTGGAATCTAGGTAACTTAATCTCTCCTCTTTCGATTTTGCCATACCAGGTCTTCAATGATCGATTACTCGCCTGCATTTTATCACCTCATTTACGTGAACTTTTCTAGCCTTAGAAGGGATTCTCCTGCTAGTTCAGTTCAAGGGGTCTGACCCCGTGACTATCCGGTCATGGGGTACGACCCCTCGCTTCCGCCTCACTTCTCACAAGTCTTCCTCCACATACTCCCGATATAGCCCTCTCTGCTCCTTGGGGCACTCCAAAAGGCGCTCTGGCGATACCAGCGGATCCTCGCTCAGACCCATAAAGGCAGGATAACTGCTCCAAGGGTAGTCCAAGGGGTTCTTTACCATCCTAGCAACCACAGGATTGAGGTGAATGTAGCGGCTTACTTCCATCTTGCGGGCGAGGGATTTAATCAGATCCGCCCGATATCTCCCCTGAAAAAGGGGTCCCACATAGTCATACCTTTTGTTGAAAAAGATAGCGTACATCATGTTCACTTGCTTCATCATTTTCCACAGCTCTACATCGGAAGTTTCCACCTGAAGATGAACATGGTTGGTCATTAAGCAATAGGAAAGAATGCTGCAACCATGATCATTAACGGCGCGAAGTAATCGATCGAGATATACTCTGCGATCCTCGTCATCCACAAAAATTGCCTGGCCTCGATGCCCTCGGCACATCACATGATATATCGCCCCGGGAAACCAAATGCGTCGCTTACGTGCCATTTCCTCCTCCTTTTTTGCCTCTCTAACCTAAACCTTCTCTATGCCTCCAGTTTTGTCCTTCCTGTATTTTGATTCTTCTGACATTTATAAGCGAGTAGTGACCACAAGACCGCTCAGAACCACAAACATCCAAGTCCTAGGTCTCCTCATAAACGGGAGGGAATGCTGTTGGTCTTGTCGAACATGAAGTGCTAGGTATCACAAAGAGAGTATTTCGCCCATGACGATACACTAGGAGGAGATGAAATGCCGACCCGAAGTCTGTTCTGTGTTGCGCTGCTTTTTCTGCTATTAGCTAGTATGACACCAGTCCAGGCCCTTGAAAGAGTCACGATACAGAAAGCATGGGTACTTGTTGAGGCCACAACATATCAGCCTGATGGCCAAATGTGGGAGCGGATGGAATACAGGTATGACCACCTGGGTTGTTGTATTGTAGCAGTAGAATACTGGAGCGACGACTGGGGAAAGTACGGCAGCACGTTTTGGTTTTCGCTGCTTCATCCCACGGACGACTCGGCGCACAGCGCCCTCCTGTACCTGGATTTTTTTCTGCAACACCAAGTGCCCAGGATCTTCACCAATCTTGGAGGAAACTTTACCCAGAGAACAGCATCCAAATTCCTTGTGGGTGGAATTTTGCGCGTTCCAGACGCTAACGCTCCACAGGTGTACAGACTCACATACGAAGAAAGCAAAGCCACCATTTCAGGAAAAGTCGAGCGCACAAGGGAGCCCTTTCCCACCTGGTGCCTGAAGTTAACACAACCCCTTTATGTTCTCGATTACATTAGTAATGAAGTAATCGTCTGCGATAGAATCTATTTGTACGATTCCACCGATCGCCTTAACGGTATCCCAATTTTCCAGTATGATCAGGCTTGGGTAAGTCTACAGGGACAGTTGGAAAACTACCGCGGCGGTGGCGACATCTTCTTGTATGGAGCAACTTACCTCAAATAGTGTGAATTTACGTCCAATATAGACCAGAAAGGGAGGTTGTCTGGATGCCATTCGTAGCAGCGAAGTGCACGCAATGCGGAAGCAATTTGCAGGTTGACAGTTCTCGGGATGCTGCTCTGTGCCCTCATTGCGAGACACCCTTTGTGACCGAAAACGCCATCAAAAACTACAACACCTATCACCAATACCAAATTCAACACGCTAATCTGAAGGTCCATGACGAGCGCTCAATTCAAAACCGAATTAAGAACGCGGAAGTTTTCCTAACGATGCATAAGGATTACAGGAAAGCTGAGGAGATGTTTCAGGGAATGACGGAAGATGCACCCGCTGATTATCGTGTCTGGTGGGGAATTCTGCGTAGTCAAACCAAAGAATTTTCCGATTTGAAGGCGTACATTAGCATTAGGGATTTAGATCGCTATTTGCAAAATACCTATGACCAAGGTTTGGAGAGCTACATTCAGCATCATGTGCTTAACCGGGATTTCTACCACAAAGCGATGGCTGTTGCACCCACCGATGTGATTGAGGAACTAAAGACTACATGGACCGATTACGGACGTCGAGTCAAGACTGACGCCCAGATCTATCTTGCGCCGAAGAAGGAAAGCAGACTCCAGGGCCTGACCCAAGAGTTGGACAAGAGCATAGAGGAACGAAACAAACTGGAGAGACAAATCCAATCTCGTGAAAAATACCTAAGTTCGTGGACTTCCGTGTTCCGAGAGCTACTTGCTGTGGTATTTTTTGGCTGGCTGACATACCTCGCAGTGAATCATGGAATATCACTGGACTCCCTGGGTTACGGATTGATTTGGTTGCTTGTTGCGGTAGTTCCGGGGTTTCTGGCCTACCTGTCTCTGGCTGACGGGCTATTTGGCCGGGATCACGTGAGGACCATTTTGCGCAGGAATAAATCAGCCTTGGAGGAAATTGAGAAAAAGGTAGCAGAGCAAGAAGAAGTAATCAGGCAGTGTCGGGGGAAATGAGGGTCAGACCCCGTGACTACCCAGTCACGGGGTCTGACCCCTCAATTTCAATCGGAGTAGACTTTGATGTCTTTGTAGTACGCGATCTTGGGTACGTCCCTCCGTGCAATTTCGAATTGGAGCTGAGCAGGGGTGCTGCCGCCTTCAAGGCCGGGATCAAAACGTGCACCCTCTGTAATGGGATCGAGGAAATCTCCATAGATCACATACGCATTGTACGTCTGTTCCTCGTTATCCCACTCCAGCATTAAATCATGCCACTGCCCAGGATCTAACCCGTAGACATTGGGGCTTTGTGCACCGGCATCTCGAATTCTAACGTTCCCTGAGCCTGTAATAAACAAACCAAAGATACGTTCATTCAAAGCGTTCTTGATGTCAACATAGATGTTGTCCGTCGCATCACGGTCAGCCGGTTGATAGATGGATACATAGACCTTACCTGAGGCAAAATCAAAATCCCGGATCAGTTTGCCATTTGTCTCGGGATGGCTCTGAACCTGGTACACCTTTTCGCCCTCAAACTCCACGATGCTTTGAGGGGTTCCCGCCTCCGCATGGGCCGCGGCATCCGGATCGTACCATGGGCTCTCCTCATCGAAGATGTGACCCACTTCATACTCTGCCCAGTTTTCCTCCAAGAGCAAAGTCTCGGCAAAAGCGACTGCACTCAAACTCAACACCAGCACGACAACGAGAATACCAAGTATGCGTAAACTCACAGCGAAACCTCCTTGATTGTATTTTCTACCATTGTTCACCCAACGCTAAACCAGTTTCTTGCGATAAGCACCCCCTCAACCTCTATTCTTAACGTAACGTATCCGGACACTTACTGGCCTAATAACTCATCCAGATTCGCTTGGATCACAGGCCTCACTTTGGCCATGCCGGCTGTGGGACCGATTTCCCCCTCCAGAATCTCATAGTTGATGACACTTGTGGCATCCCAGGTAGGAATTTCAAAAAGCCGCGAGGCACTGCCATTCCAATACTCATGGGCTTCCATAAAAACCTGTGCGGACTCACGATTGGGGGCCACATTGGCCAACACTATGTTTCTGGTGATATCCTCCTCTTGCCAGAGGAAAGCCCGCAGAGCAACCAAGGCCTCCGGCTGGGCCGCGTTCACCGGAACTAGAGTGGTACTCAAGGCCTGGCTCGGGTAGCGATAGTCGTCTGCGTTTGGTCCCTTGGGGAAGGGAACAAAGCCCCACTCATCGCTCATCTGCTCCATTAAGTCCGGGAGGCGAAAGACGGGAACATAGAAGAAGAAAGCAGCTTCGCCGTTGACAAACTTGCTGAGACTATCCTGATTGTTCCGGGTGGGAAAAGCAATCTGGTCATTGTGCCACCAATCCAAATATTGGTTGATGGCCTCAATATAGGCAGGCTCATCCCCAGCATACACAACCCGTCCGTCCGCATCTAACTTAGTCAAGGCGGCATCATTGGCAATGGCTAAATCCCATGGACGCACATCGGAGATTCCATACTGATCAATCTCCCCGTCTCCATCAATATCCCTGGTCACTTTGCGGCCAATCTCCGTCACCTTATCCCAGGTCCACTCATCGTTCAGGTAGAGCTCGTGGATATCCTCAATACCCTCCCGTTCCAACAGAGTCTTGTTGTAGGCCACAAAAATTAAGTCATTTTGGAAGCCATAGGTTGGGTTATGGTCCATGGTGCCAATTCCATAGTACTTACCACCAAACTTAAGCGCATCTTCTGTCATCCTGAGGGTTGGCGGCAGATTTTCATAATACTCTGCCGGCAGAAGATCGCCCATGGGCAGTGCAGCTCCAGCAGAAACCAGCTCGAAATAACCGATCTTGTTTTGAACATGCCACAGATCGTAGGCAGAATCCCCGGCCATTACCCGAATTTGGTTAAGGCGAGGCACATTGCTAGTCTGCATAAACTCAATCTTGCAGTTAAAGAGTTCCTCCGCCTCCTCGATCCTCCCAATCACCGGGATGAAGCTGTCAAAATACTGTTCCATCCTGGCTCCGGCCCAGGAAATAATGGTGACCGTATTTCCACCGAGATCATAGCTGCCTGCTGGGTCCAGCCCTAAGTATTCCAAAGGGTCAGCAGAAGCGAAAGGAGTAGCAAGCAGCAAGAGCACTAAGATTAACGCTAGTTTTTTCAATTTCGCGTCCCTCCTTATTTAGTCTTTTGGAAAAAAAGCCGCTACAAGCCATCACCTCCAGTCATCGCCGTTAACCAATGATTCCTGTCCTCTCCACGCTTTCCACAAAGTACCTCTGCATCACTGCGTACAGAAGCAAGAGGGGAGCAATAAACATCAACATACCCGTATTGTTCAGAAGGGATATATACTGACCCGTCAACGTAGTGCCCATGGCATGGGCGTAGCTCTCCGCCGCAATATCTAAGGTATGGGCCAGCATGGTTCCATCCCGCATGAAAATGGATGTAAAGAAATAATCATTCCACTGCCAGACAAAGGCAAACAGAAACACAATAACTAGGGCCGGAACTGCACCGGGAAGCATCACGGTCAAAAACGTGCGAAAGGGTCCCGCACCATCAATATAGGCTGCTTCTTCCAAGGATTTGGGCATATTTCGGAAGAACTGCCGCATGATGTAAATGAAAAGACCGTTTTTCAAACCGGTGGCGCTTAAGGCCATCAAGACAAAGGGCCACCAGCTACCGATCAGGTCCAGGCCGGGTTCGGGCAAGAGACCCCAAAGGGTGAAGTAGCGAAAATTCAGGTAAAGCGGGAGCACAATGATCTGGGGCGGTACCAAGAGCGTGAAAATGACCAGCCCGAACAGGAGAGAACTGCCTCGAAAACGAAAACGGGCAAATCCGTAGCCCACAATAGTACACGAGACCAGCTGCGCTGCGGCAATGGAAAAGGAGAACACAAGGGAATTCCAGGCTGCCTGGGGGTATCTCATAAACTCAAACATGGCCCGGTAATTGTCCAATGTAAAGCTCCGGGGAACCCAGCGCACCGTCTGATCCCAAATGTCCCATTCAGTCATAAAAGAGGACACGAACTTGGTCAAGACGGGACGAAGGATCACGAAACAGATGCTGATTACGATCATTCCCCGAATGATGCTCCAGACAAACCTTTGGATACTCCTTGCATTCATCACAAACCCTCCCTTCTTAAGGCTCTCTAGTCCATGTAAAATACACGCCGAGAGATAATTCCCCCAACGACAGCCAGAACAAGGGCCACTATCAAAAAGTACACCCAGCTCATGGCCATACTGATTCCGTATCCTGCTCCCCCAAAGGCATAACTGTCAATAAACTCTACCAGGGGGTTGGTGGGCGAGGTAAAGAAGTCGACAATAGTGTAGATCACACAGGTCAAAATGAGAGGACTGAGCAGGGGCAAGGTGATTTTCCAGAAATTCTCCCAACCTGTGGCCCCCTCAATCTCAGCCACCTCGTAGAGTGAAGGAGGAATGGACTGAAGACCTGCGAGAATGATCAGAATCTGAATGCCCGAGTTGCGAATGATTTCGGCCAATCTCTCCGCTCCTTGGATAATATAGATCAAGAGCACCTCCGGAAGCTTAAGGTACATCAGAAGCTCCCGCAGCTCACCCCGGCTCACAAATCCGAGCATCTGCTGATCTACAGTCCCGTCCAAAAGGGCGGTCATGTAATCTGCGCTTTCCATCTTCAGAATGATATCCGCTCCCAAAATAACAGGGAGGAAAAAGATCACCCGAGCTGCCAAGCGGCCTTTGAACTTCTGGTTAAGTAAAATGGCGGCGAAAAAGCTGAAAGTGAGGATCAAGGGAACATCCCGTCCCATCGTAACCGCTGTCTCCAAAAGATGCCTAGGGTACTCGGCATTCACAAACAAAGCGCGGTGATAATTCTCCAGCCCCACAGGGATCAGATCATAACCCGCCGCTGTGATCTCCAGTCGGCTCAGGCTAAAGATGATGGACTGAATAAAGGGATAGAGGAACATCAAGATAAAGCCCAGGGTAAAGGGTAGGGTAAACAAATACCCTAAAAGCTCTTCTCTCCTCCGCAAGCTGATGCCAAATCTCCTGGCGCCTTTCATCGGTCTGCACCCCCTACCACCAGATAATCTCGGGCCTCAATCCTAAGCGGCCCCACTACAACAGGATGGGGATTGTAGTTAACGATCACAGATCCTTGGGGATAGATTGTCTGATAGACATTCTCCTCCAGCTTCCCATGGCCAATGATGGGCTCACCCCGAAAGCCCCTTAAATCCCCATTGAGCTGATGATAAAGGGCTACTGCCTGATCAAACCAAGAGGCCACCTGCCCCGTATAGAGATAATTGAAGTTGGTCTGTTTGAGGAAAGAGCTCTCCCCATAGAATCCTAGAAAATAGGGGGAGGCACCGGTTTCCACCGTCTTAAGCACCGCGGTCTGGTAGTCCGCCGCGAAATTCAGGGGCTCACCTGCGTAATCCACAAAACCGCGGATCACAATGGGGAAGAAGGGAACCTCTTCGTCCACTAGATCCTGTCGCCCGCTTCGAAATGGCAAGTTCAAGATGGAATCAACAAAGGGAAATAGATAGGCATTGCCCCCACTAACCTGGAGTCTGATCCCCCTCTCCCCGGTCAAACTGCCCAGGGCCTGCAAGATGCGCTCCTTCGCCTCGGGCCGATAGATCTCTTGACCTTGGCGAAAGTCGGAGTGCAAGAGATACCCCAGATCCTTTAAGGCCATCTGGCCAATCCCGTATTGATCATAGTCTTGCAGAAAATCCTGCAGAAGCTGGTTGATACGACCCGGAGATAAGACCCAGCTCCTGTTATGAACAAACTCCGAGGTCATGGGGGAAAACACGTATTCCCGATCCACCTGAGCCTGGGCCCTGTTTAAAAATCGGCTCGCTTCCCTGCGCCCCATAAACTCCCCCAGCCGTGTCCCGTGTACGAGCAGAATGTCCACTGCGGGGAAAAAGTCCACGCCTTCCTCCTCCAAAAAGCGCACCAGCCTGGTAAAATCCAAAGAGGTTCCTAAAGAGCTTTCCAGACGTACCTTGGAGGGAACGAGATGGTTAAGACCCCCCTCAAGCCATCCGCTCAGGGTAAGGGTAGGAGGCACGTCCCTTTTCGCGAACGCTTCCACCACAGTCTGGACGTCTGCAAAGGTCGTTAGTGGCTCCATGCTGGGAAGGGGGACACCTAAGATGGGCCGGACATCGTTAATTGCGCCCACCAGCTCCAAAAAGAAGGGGAATTCCTCTTTGGGGGTCTGACCCCCTGCAAACAAATGGTCTCGGTAGAGCTGGGCCATGCCCACATAATCCGCTCTTTCGCCATGCAAGAAGCCATAGCGAATCGTGAGATCGCTGGGAACGAGTTCTTGTTGGTACACATTGATCATGCGCTGGCTCGTATTCACCCACTGGCTGGCCTGGCCATGGATCCGTTCGGGCATTTCACCCTGGAGCTGCGCAGTGGTTTGGGCCATGGTCCGAAACTGGGGATAGACCATGTTGTAGGAAATCTGTCGGCCGGCAATATCGGCGTTGACCTGGGCTATGCTATCCCCTTCCTCTAGGATGGCCAAAAACGCCGCATCTCCCTTCTTCAAGCCGAAGACGGGAAGATAGTTTTGCTGCCCCCGCACCAAACTCGCCGGGGGTGCCGCTAAGCCATGATCACTTCCATAGATCACGCCTCCATAGGGAGAGGCATCCACCTTGCCGTTGTTGAGGTAGATCAAGGCTCCGCACCCATCAGGCACAAAGATATAACCTTCGTCCGTGCTGTGGGCTGCCCCAAAATAGGGGAGAACATCCACAGCAACTAAGGGATAGGTAACACGCTGATTGTTAGAATCCAGGATGTTTCTGGGAAAGGTAATGCCTTCCCAAGGAACCCGAACAACCAAATTTCTACCCTCAAGACGATACTCGATGGCTATGGTAAAGGTAAACATATTCGGTACCAAGGGATCCAGACCAAAACGCTCATAGATGGCACCCACATCAAAGGGGGTAAACTCCAGATCTCGAAAGAGGGCGATCAGATCCTCTCGATCCCAGGCTAAGAGATCGCCTTTTCTGGAGCGGAGCATGTAAAAGGACTCTTGAGCGAATCTCTCCAAATGCTGATCCCGAACGTCTCGGCGATGACTGAGGCTGCTCATTTGGGCACTAATGTGCTCGCCCAGTACCTGGGCGAAAGTAGCTTGATCCCTGCTGCGCAGATTCTCTGTGGGGGATTCAATCCTGTAACTGCCCAGGTCCCCTCCCTCGGACGCATAGACCAAGTTGATCTGGACATAGTTCTCCGCAAGCAGGCGTCGATCGCCCCTGTTTAAAGAAGGCAAAAGCACATCCTCGTAGGTCTTCACATCCAAGACGACTGGGAAGTAGTCATCCTCATCCCACTGCCTTCCCAATACATAGTCCACCACTACCCCATCTGGCCGTTCCTTCACTTCGAACTGCCCATAGGCTACGCTATCGGTGAAGCTGTTCATCGTCCGCCGCACATCCCCTGGGGTGAAGTAGGTGATGCGAAGCTGTGCTCCCAGGGCATCCTTGGCTGTTCCCCGGGCTATGGTTTCCATTTTATCCCGTTCCTCGGGGTTGGAATACCAAAGCACATCCTCCAAACGGTCCCGGACCGCAATCTCGGTCGTTTCCGGGTGGAAGAACAGGGTCAAATACTCGTTCTCGGCCACCACCTGAAATCCTCGGGGCGGGGCGCTGCAAGCGCCCTGAAAGGACAGCACCAGGATTAGACTAACCAGAATAAAGCCTAGCCGTACTTTCGTCAACAACTTAGGACCCACACTCTTCCCCCCTTACAAACGAAAGATCAGTTCCTGGTAGACTTCGACAAAGAAACCAAATAATTGCAGGACAATATCGATAAAAAGCATGCCGATGAAAAGAGCAATCCCGATCCCAGCCAAGGTCAGCAGGATCACAAAAACATTGCCTCCAAAACTGTAATCGTGGGTGACCATCGTTCCAAAAAAGAGCAGACCCATGGACCAGATCAGGGACAGGTAGAAAAAGAAATAATAGAAAGCACCTTCCTGGACGGTGAGGAAATTGCTGAACAGTGTTGCCGGCAGGTTTACCAAGATAATGGGTGTGAGGGCATATGCTGTGGCAATCACAATATCGCTCAAGCTGCCCTTGCCGTCCATCAAAGTGGTCAGGGACCAGTTGATGCCCGCCCAGAGGAAGAAGGGAAACACGACGCTAAAGATCTCCAAGAGAATATTCAGTTCCTTTGGGTTACGGGTATTGAAGAGAAATCCCGTATACTGCCGCATCACCACATAGGTCAATACCACCAGCCCCAAAATGGTCCAAGCAGCGGGAAGATTCCCCCGCCTTGCGTGCTTCAAATCCCAAAAACCCTCGAAGGGACTGACGATCACCCGCAGGGAAAAGCGAAGCCCATGGTAGATCCTTTTCAGATGGGTGACCAAACCGCGACTTGTCTGCTCTTCCCAGCTCTTCACCGCGGTGTAGGTGGCTGCTGCTTCCCCCATGGCCTCGCCCACATCCCTGTGCTTTGCCGCAGGACGGCAGGCCCACCAAACAAGGAATAACAAACCAAGCAGCCCCGCGGCCACAAAGCCAAACATTTCCCCCAGCAGATCTCTGCGGTAGAAGCGGTATGCCTCGGAAAAGGCGGGTCGATTGTTGGCCAGGCGAAAAGCCTCCATGGCCTGGCGGTACTCCCCCTGCATCAAATGGGCGTTACCTGTCCCGGTATAGGCCAAGTCATAGTTGGTATTGAGTTTGAGTACCTCTGCCCACATCCTGGCAGCGCCGTCAAAATCCCCCGCATCATAATGACCCAAGGCGGCGAAAATGGTCCTTTGGTATTCAGTTGGGGCGAAGACGGTGACACTGTTTTTCAGGGAGTCCAGAACCAGCATATTCCCATGGAAATTCGCCAGAGCAACCGGGTTACGGAAGGTTCCCAGGGTGTTTCCGAGACCCCCAAAGACATAGAGAAGATTTCCGGTGGAATCGTACGTGAACACCCGGCCCCGGACCCTATCCAGGACCGCATATGTCCCATAAGTCCCAGGGAGGATGTCTACCATGGACGAAGAGGGATCCTCCGCTTCCACAAAATCGCCCAGCGGGGGCAGGACCGGATTGCGGAGGAGAATGTCCCGTCCCGCCGTATTCAAGCGGCGAATACGATCTTCAATGGGCAGCCCTTCGCCAACGGCGGTAGCATAAACAAAGCCTCGCTCATCCACGGCCAGATTGCTGTGTTCTACAGGGAGGAAGAGAGCCATCCGTTCTCTCTGGGCGTCCGTGGCGATGCGGCGCCACAGATAATCCAGGACGGAAGGGGCCACCCGCGGCGCTCCCTTAAAACCCAGAAAACTCCCTTGAAGATCAAACTCCAAGATCCCGTCATATACTCCGGTAGCGATGACATAGATGGTGCCCTCGTTGTCACTGGTGATCTTATCGGGACGAAAGCGGAAGTCCGTCTCGAAGTACTCGGGAGCTACAAGTGCAGGGGACTCAATAATCAGCTTGGCATGGAGATCCTGGTCTAGAACCAGAATCCGGCCGCTGCCCCGGTCGGCAAGATAAAGATCCCCAGCCTTACTCACATGAATTCCGGTGGGACTATTAAAGGTCTGGCTGGTCCCCTCATGTTGGAAACTATCGATCACCCGCACCAAGGACCAATCGCCATCGATCTCAAGAATGCGGTTGTTCCCAGTATCGAGGATGTAAAGACTGTTCTCGGTGGCAAAGAGATCCTGGGGACTTTGCAGCGCTCCCGCCCCAAGCAGATGACCATGCACCGCTTGAACGGGAACAAAGGCGTGGGGTGCGGGCATCATCTCACGCCAATAACTATAGGTATAGCTGAGACTAGTGCCCTTGGCCCCAGTCGCACCCAGAAGCAGCATCAGCACAATGAAAAACAGCACACTTCGCCTTTGGCTCAGTATAATCACCTGCCCGTCACCTCCTCCAGAAAACCCAATTGCACCCTAGTTGGCCATACCCGAAGTCCCCATTGTTTCTAAGATCCGGCTTTGATTGATTAGAAATACAATGATGGGAATCAGCATCATCAAAAGGATGACTGCTGCTCCCACACCCTGCCGGGCCACACCACCGGAGACGATCTGGCCCAGGGCGGAGGGAAGGGTACGCAGTTCTTCCGAGTAGATAAAGTTCCCCCCGGTTGTCCTCCACAGTTCCTGGAAAAGCAAGATGATCATGGTGAGCCAGGCCGGCTTAACAATGGGCATTACCAACTGCCAAAAAATGCGCCATTCACTGGCCCCGTCGATGCGAGCTGCTTCCAGCAAGGAATCGGGGATCATGGCATCAATGAAGTTTTTCATCAAATAGAGACCAAGGGTCGAACCCCAACTAGGGACGATCACGGCCCAGTAAGAGTTGATCCAGCCAAAGGAAGCAATGATCACATAATTGGGGATGCTCGTTACTTCCCTGGCAAACATCAACGAAAGTACAATCATGCCCATGAAAAGATTGGCCCCGGGGAACTTGTGCTTGGAGATGGCATAGGCGGCCAAGGAGGCGAAGAGTACATTCCCAGCGGTACCGAAAAAGACAATAATCAGGGAATTGAGTAGGTACCGCGATAAGGGTACCCAGGACCCTCCCATGATGGTAAAGAGGTTAAGGAAGTTATCCATGGTTGGATTGCGCACAATAAGCCTCGGTGGAAAGAGGAAAAACTCGTTCAATGGTTTAAAGGCATTGCTGATGGCCAAGACCATGGGTATCGCCATAAACGCTGCCATCATGGCCAGGATGACAAAGATAAACAGATCACCGCCGAAGGAGCGGGATACCCTGCGTTTCGTCAAGGAAAACTTCATCATTGGCCACCCCCCACTCGGTTGAGGAGCTTCTGCACAACACGCTGTATCGTGAGCATGGTCAAGAACAATACCACAGCAATAGCTGATGCATAGCCCATCTCAAAGCGAATGCTGCCGTGATCCTGCAAGGCCTGGATGATGGTGTGGGCGGCATAGTCTGTACTGGGAAACCCAGTCAAGTCACGTATTTCATTGAAAATAGTAAAGGAGTTAGTGATGGCCATGATCGCACCAAACATAAGATAGCCTCGCATCATGGGAATGGTCAAATGCCAGAGTTCCTGCCAACGATGGCGAATCCCATCGATGGCCCCAGCCTCGTAGAGTCGATGATCGATCCCCTGCAGCCCTGCAATGAACACCAAAAAACTCGTACCCAGACTCATCCAGAGCACAACCAAAATGGTAATGGGCATGATGAAGGCGGGATCATTCAGCCACTGGATAGGTCGATCGATAATTCCCCAATACAAGAGGTTGGCGTTGAGAATTCCGTAGGTATCGCCGCTAAAGATAATGGTCCAAATGTAGTAGGCCTTGCCAGAAATGGCCGGTGCGTAAAAGAGCAGGGTTAAGATGGCCCGCAGCCAGGGTTTGAGTTCATTGATCAGCCAGGCCACCAGAAAACAGGCCAAGTAGCTTAGGGGGCCAGTTATGGAAGCAAAGATAAAGGTATTCTTAATAGCAATGAGAAAAACCTCATCTTCCAGAAAAAGGCGGATGTAGTTGCTCCAGCCCACAAAGGAAGGAGCCTGGAGCATGTTAAAGTTGGTGAAGCTTAGCACCATGGCCACCAAGACCGGAATTACTGTAAAAGTGAAGAATAGAATTCCGAAGGGGGCAATAAAAAGATAGGATACTTTATGCCGTTTGATCCTAGCCCAGGTACTCATGGACAACCCTCCCTTCCCTCTGGAGAGCTCACATGGGTGAACTTCTCCCAGTAAAGCTTGCGCCATATCTCAGGGACAGCGCTAAGATCGGTTTCAAGACCAAACTCCTTTCGTTTTACTTGCAGCTCATAATTGATCTGCCGGTCGTACTCCAGCAGGGTTTCGCGCACAGGTGCCTGCTGGATCACCACCGCCCGAAAGGCCCATTCAAACATGCGCAGCATATAATAACTCCCGGGCACCTCCCCATTTCCCTCAACCCAAGCCCACTGTTCCAAGAGCTTCTCCCGCTCTTCCACACTCCAGGGCAGCTGCTTAAAGGCCTCCACATTGGATGTGGGATAGCGGCCTGCTTCGCCCATCAAACTTTCTAGCTCCCGACCAAAACGAACTTGCGTATCTTCCCGGGTCCACCATTTCAAGAATTCCCAGGCTGCATCTTTGTCTCGAGCGGTGGACGTAATTACAACCGCCGGCCCGCCCCGGCCTTGCTGCTGCAAGACGGTGGTGGCCCGGCTCTGCATGGGGGCCACGGTGTGATTGATGCTTCCATCCGGGCAGAGCGTCCCTGGAACCAAGGCAAAGTCCCACTCGCCCCTAAGTTCGGGAGCGAAGACGGCTAAGCGGTTAAACAAACTGTAATCCGCAATCACAATGGGCATTTCCCCCAGGCGGAAACGGTTCTCGGCGTTAAACTCTATCAAGAGATCGTACAGGCTAAACAGCTCGGTCAACTCACGAAAGGTCTGGATGGCGATTTCCGAATCAAGATAGGTCTCCACCCCATCCGCCTTGTACATGGGCAGGCCCCTTTGGTAGAGGAGGGTAAAGAAGATACTATAACCTATACCGATGGTCATGTTGTTGCGCTGTAGAACAGGAAGGATGCGGTAAATATCATCCCAGGTGCGGGGTATGTCAAGCCCTAGTTCCGTCAAGATGTCCTTTCGGTAGAACATCATGGGGAATTCCTGTTGATCGGGAAGGGCATAGACTTGGTCCCGAAAGGTGAAGGGTACCATGGCGCTAGGCATAAAGCGTTCTACAACCTTGTCGTAATCGGAAAACTCCCTGAGGTTGTGGAGTGCTCCCCGCAGTCCGAAATTCATGGGGTCTGGAATGTTCAATCCCATGGCCACATCAGGCCCGGTGCCTGCGATCGTCGCCTGCACCAAGAGTTCATTCATGTTTTCCACCAACTGCAAGTTGACGGGGATCCCCGTCTCCAAACGGAAAGTATCATCAATCATGCCCTTGATCACCTGGGCCTGATCACGTCCGGCACTTACCCAGACCGTTAAGGGCTCGCGGTCTTCGCCGGCCGTTTCTCCAGGCCGATCCCCGATGAGGGTATAGTCGTGGGTGAAGGATGCGGCCAAGGCCCGAAGCTCATGGCCAATACGCTCTCCCAAACCTGCCCTAGCTTCGGGCAAGGCCGCATCCGGCGAGGTGATTAGAAAATAATCGATTTGCAGAGGCTGTTCTCGAGTGGAGAAAATCCAGGTACCGATGGCACTGATATTATCCCGGTACTCGCTCAAAAGCCTGGGGATCATTTCAGGATCGTCTCCCATGCGTTTGAGCAGATGGGCTTGCTGCTTTAAGATCCCCGTATGTCCCCCTTCCATCCCGGTCACCGCGGCAAAATCCTGAACAAGCTGCTCAAAGATGGCGGCCTGTTGGCGAATTCGCCCGATCACATCAGGCAGTTTGCGGGCCAGCTCATAGCTGCGGCGAGGATCCGGATTGCTGGATGTGATCATGATGATCCGCCGATAAATCGTGTTCAGCTCATAAAGGCTGTCTTGGGCCACACGGAGTACATCCCTGCGATCACCCAGTACCACTTCCAGCCTCAACTCATGACGCCCTTGGGACAGGGGAAGCAGGTAGGGATCTCCCCCTCCCGGATCAGCGAGGACAGTCATCTGGTACCCGGTGGAATAGGGGAACTTGACCGAAGCTAGCTCCGCAAAGGGGGTCCTGCCATCAATCAGTACTCTACGATTGCTGTAGCTTCCGATGACTCCCTGGCGGCTCTTGATGGCCACTTGATACAAGCCATCCTGCGGTACCTCAAATTCCCAGGCAATCCACTGGCCTGGTCGGTTAAAGCGATTCCCACCAATGGTGTTGAGTCGGATCTCCGCTGGATGGTAGGGTTCTAAGGTGGGATCCCCGTGATCGGCAATGGGGAATAAGGTGGAATCAGAGCGGAGAGTGGAGTGCTCTCCTTGAATCTTGATCCAAACATCCTCCACCTCAGAGAAACCCTGCCCTCGGTGTTGGGCAAGGACTTGCTCGTAGCTGGGAAGAGGTTTTTCCTGGTAGATTTTAAGGTAGCCGATGGCCATAGGTTCCACCCTGGAGATGAGGCGGATGGTGTTGATCCCTTCCCCCAGATAAAAGAGATAGGGCTCTTGCACATAGCCTAGATTATCCATCAGAGGCCGTTCCAGCCAGCGCGGCTCTTCCACTTGGGGTGCGCGGATCTCATTTCCCAGCACATCCAGGAAAAAGGGGCCCGCATCCTTCCACATCCTTTTGAACTGGAGGAAACGGCTACCTGCAAAGGGCCTTTCCCCATTGATCAAAAGTTCCCGCTCGATGCTGGCATCTCTTCCGGGCAGGGGGTAGTAGAAAACCGCGATATTGTACAGACCGGGCTCTTCGATCGCCACCTCCCACTCTAGATAGCCGCTCTCTGGGGAAACCACGGCGCATTCATCGAATCCTGGAAGGAACGCTAGCTCCACCCTTCCCTCGCTGCCCACATAGGCCGCGGCTGGAAGAAGGATCTCTTGATCTGGACGCGGCCAATCGCCCCATTGTTCCAAATATTCCTGGTAGGTTCGTTCCCTCTCGTAGTTGGCGAGGCGTTCCATGCTGATCTGCCCATAGGCGACAGACGTAAGAACCAACAGGAGCACCAAAGAAAGGAGATAGGCACCCTTTTGCATTGAGATTAAGAACACCTCGCTTTCTGTCGTCATCCCAAGGATTGGTTAATCGGACAATTCGTCACAAAGAGTTAAGATAGAGTTCCAAATGGGTGTAGCCGCTAACCGACAGCTCTTGGGCATCGGAAGGGTCATGGGGATCAAGGCCGTTTTGTTGCTCCCACCAATCTGGAATTCCGTCTTGATCGTGGTCCTTTTCTGCTTGACCGGACTCAACTTGGGGCCAGCCTCCCACCTCTGCCTGGGAGTCGATGATCCTCCCGCTGCCCCTGAGTACACTGTGGATTATGGCGGTATCCACCGCATCCCGTGGAAAGGCTCCGGCGCCTGCGACCACGCTTTTAAAGGCTTCAGGAGCAGATTGGGTGGTAACAGGAGCCACCGGAAGTTCCTCTTGGAGCTTGTATCCCTCAGTCCACGGCCCCCAGCCCCTTACCAGGCTCCAAGGATCCTCGGGGAGTTTTCCATCCATATAATTGTCTTGGAAAAACGCTTGGGCATAGGGATTCTCATCCCGAAAGGCCCATGTGTCCCCAGAGTTTTGACCCGGTAGATAGTAATTGCCGATAAAGTTGTAGCGACTGATGGAGTCCGTGTCGTAATTGGCCCCAGGATAGCTTCCTTCCCAGTTGTAGATAACATTATTGCGGAAGTCCGCAAGGAGGCCCAAAGGATCGAGCTTGTGGCTGAGGTAGTTGCCGGGCCTAGGCATTCTGCTGCGATGATGGGCCCACAGATTGTGGTGGAAGCTATAGCTGGCTCCACGTTCACCTCGGACCAAAGAACCGTAGCCATGGGCACCTTTTTCATGGATGGAGCGATTGAGACTGTGGGCGATTAGACTCCACTGCACCGTAACATTATGGGCATCACTCACAGAGAGGGTTTCATCAATGCCCCAGGTGGCCGAGGCATGGTCTACGATCACATTAGTACCCTTGATTTCCAGGGCGTCTTCCTGTTGCCCGGCCGCATCGCCCAGGCGGAAACGCAGGTGCCGCAAGATCACGTCCGTGGCCGTGATTATCGTGGGGTAATTGGCAAGGGTAACTCCTCCGCCAGGCGCTGTCTGCCCAGCGATGGTAATATAGGGGTTGGCGATCACTAACCTGGATTCCAATTCAATGATTCCAGCCACATCAAAAACCACCGTTCTGGGGCCTTCTGCTTCCACAGCTGCACGCAGGGAGCCCGGTCCAAAGTCGGCTAGATTCGTCACCCTGAGAACCCGCCCGCCGCGTCCGCCGGGGTTAAAGGCTCCAAAACCCTCTGCCCCGGGAAAGGCTGGTACCATGGGGGCGGCCCAAACCTTGACACTCTCCTGGAGGGGCACAAAGGCGGTACCTTCGGCCTGCAGTTCAGCATATACCGCCACTTCACCGGCCTGGGGAGGTAGGGCAAATTGGAAGGGGAGCACAATTGTCCCACCCTGTTCGTCACTTTTTATTTCTGTGCTTAGAACCGGGATTTCTGTAGTTTCCTGCACGTCCGATACATACACAGCCCGCAGGCGGAGTTGTCCCTGGAGGGGTCGGTCCGCGGCGATCACGATATTTCCATAGATGCCCGGATCGGCCGGGATGGGCTCATGAGCCCGCTCTGGACTGCGCCGATAGTTGCGTCCATAGATCTCCAGACGGGCTTGGGCCCGATTGCCAATGATTTGGATCACTTGGCTAGAAATGACGCCCACCACCTTCCCATCTTGGATGTACTCCAGTACAAGGAGTGCTTCGCCAAGGGGCAGGGTATCTAAAGGAGGTAGGGCAAAAACTCTCTTTTCCCCTGTCCATTTTGCCTTGAAGATCTCTTTCTCAAGCTCACCATGGACCAGCTTCAAGCGTACTTCGCCCGGCAAGGGGGATTCTGGCCACTGTAGCGAGGCTGACAGCAGTTCATCCTGGTAATAGGTGGATCCCCAAAGGCGTTCACCCTCTGGCCCGACTAGGACAAACTCCAGCTCTTCCTGGATCTCCAAGGGTAGTCCAAAGCCGGCAAATTCCCTGCGTATTATGAGTTCCTGGAGGATAAAGGCGTCGTCTCGGATTAAACCTTGGGGATTATGACCTTCCCAGCCGGTCATGGGATAAAAGGTCTCTTGATAGGGCTCCATCTGCAGATTGGCTTGGAATTCCAAGGGGAAGAGGGCTCCTGGATCATCGCTGAGGGCCAAATGGAGTTGGCCAGTCAACGGATCAAAGGAGAAAAGCGCGGTATATGTTTCGCCCTGCTGGGGGTAGCCCGCGGGGAGAGGGAGGTTTGTGATCGCTTGGGAACTGTCGACAAGCTGAAGCTGCCACCTGTCCCGTCCTTCCTGGAGAATGCGGCTCCAGCGCAAGGCTATGATGGGCTGATCCACCTGGTTTGGATCGGGCTCGGCCAGAAGTCCAGCGATATAGATGTGGTTGTAATGGGGCAATCGATCGGTTAAGGCGAAGCTCACTTGCATCGTGATGGGCTCACTTTTAATGCCACCTTGCCCTACCACAAAGCCTTGGGGATTGGGCGCAGCGGTCTTAGCCCAAACGAGTCTGCCCAGATCCTTCTGGGACAATTCCTCCGCTTGGAGCTGGCTAGCGGTGCCCCAAGATAGCCAGAGGGGTTCTTTAGCCTTGGAGACCGCTGTGAGGGATGGGGTAAGTATACAGCAGATAATAAGAAACGCGTACCAACGAGGCAACATGGATTTGGGCCTCCTTCGCCTTCGCAATACATCTACTTCTTATTATACTTGAATCCGCAATTCTTTTCTTTACAAAATTTATCCCATTTTAATGGTGTTCCACATATTTTGACCTTTTTTGGGGGGTCCGACCCTGTGACTGCGTAGTCACAGGGTCGGACCCCCCTCCTTCAAAACTTCAAAGGCAGCCCCGAGCTGAACTTGGATCAGAGTTCTGATGGGAATTACGGTGTAATTGAGCTCACCCTCCAGTTGAGTTTGGATAGAGTCCAGATACACTTGAATTGCATCCTTGGCCTCTTTCACCCTGGCGGCATCCTCTGCGGTGCTGGCAGGCAAAGTCTTCTCCATAGCACGCAAAGCCATACCTAGAATCAACATACGATGGAAACGGGCATTGATCACACTGTCGAAGTGCTGGGCCACGGTGGCCGACTGGTCAAAGCTCTTGTTGGAGGAGATAAACATCCGCCTTGCCTCCAAATTGGCCGGGGCCATTCCGAGATACTCCTGAACGGCATCGACAAAGGGGGATGCTTCCAACAACTCTAAATGGGGCTGGAAGTTCGTGCGCAGAGTCTCCACCAATTCCTGCTCAAATTCCATTCCCTGCAGCAAGGAGTCACGCAAGGGGGACTCCAGCTTGGATGTGTCCTCGATTTGCCGGTCATAGAAATAGGGTAGTTCACAGACCAGTGTAAAAGCACTGGGGTTGAACCTTTCTAAATAGTCTACACTGCAGGTCCCAGACCGAATGATGGCGGCGGGATCCGCCTTGCTGTTTGCGGCAAAGAAATCATACATCTCGGCGATTCGAGGCAGCTCGTACACGGCATCGCTGAAAATCTTCACAAAAGGCATCTCCGGTTCTCCGCGATGCAAAGGCAGTCCACGCTTGGCCGCATGGTCCCGCAGACCCTGGTAGACTTGGGGCAAGTCATGGGAGACATAGTAGAACGCTCCGCCAAAGCCCGCATTATGCAGGGAATACATGAAATCTGGCTTGGCCTCTTCGATCATGCGCATCAGGGCTTGGGTCTCGGGAAGGGGTCGATCGAAGTGCAATGTCTTGTAACGAACAGGGAACGTCCACTCCACTTGTTGATAGGAGGCGGGACGGAAAAAGTGCTTACAGTAGTTTTCCGGGGTGAAAGGCCCCTTGAACCAGCCTTCATTCAGTCTTGTTCCCACCGGATCGACGCATTTGATAATATACCAGGTCAAATCGAGTTCTTCCAGAAGACCCGGGTTTTGGGCCAACTTCTCCGAGAGATAGTCCAAAGTCATGCTGCCAATTGGTTCGTTGGGATGGGGACAGCCAAAGAGAAGCACGCTTTTGGAACCTCTCCCAATCACCAGCGCTTCAATCTCTTCGCCGTTTTGAGCATGGCCAATCACCCTTCTTTGCACAAGCTGGGGGAATCTTTCCACGAGCTCCTCCGAGCTTTCCCGCAGCTCATCCACGGTCTTGAAGACCTGGTAATCAGGGACATCTGCCAGTATCCGATCAAAATCCATTCGTCTACCTCCTTGTTGGTAAGGTGATCTTGGGATCAAAAGCGTCCGCTAGCGCATCTCCCAAAAGGTTGAAACCCATGACAGTTAAAAAGATGGCAAGCCCAGGAAAGGCCGAGAGCCACCAGGCTGTTGTAATATGCGCTCGGCCCAAGTTGAGCATATTTCCCCAACTGGCCATAGGGGGCTGCGGCCCGAGGCCTAGAAAACTGAGACCCGCTTCGGAAATAATGATGCTGCCTAGTTCCATAGTGGCCAAGATGATCATGGGAGTGGCCACATTGGGGAGTATGTTCCTAAAGATGATTCTGGCTTCACTGGCCCCTAAGGCCTTGGCCGCCTGAATGTATTCCACATCTTTCATCTTGAGAACATTGGCCCGCATGACCCTTGCATAGGACACCCAAGCTTTAGCCGAAAGGGCAATGATCACATTGGTCAAACTCGGTCCTAGAAAACCTGCGATGGCAATGGCCAGAATTAAGCCGGGAAAGGCCAGCAGAATATCGACAATTCGCATCACAAAATCATCAAACTTTCCACCGATGTATCCTGCCAAGACCCCGATAATTGTTCCAACGGCCCCCGACAATCCCACCGCCAAGAGGCCCACTTGAATGGACACCCGACTTCCATAGATAATTCTAGCCAGTACATCCCGTCCTAGCTGATCGGTACCTAAAGGATGGAAAGCGCTGGGCGGACTGAGTCGATCTCGAGCATTCATCTGATAGGGGCTGTGCAAGATCCGCTTGATCAGGGCTTGTTCATATACCACATCGTCGATGGTGACGAAAACTGCGGTACACACAACGAGACAGACAATCAAGGAACCTGCCAAGAGAAGCTTGTTACCCTTTATAATCGCCAAGACCCTGGTCAGTTGACTCCTTCTGGCGTAAGACAGTTGGGTTTCCATGGTCCATCACCTACTGGTATCGAATTCTGGGGTCAAGCACTGCGTAGAGCACATCGACGAGCAAGTTGACAAGGACAAAAGTAATTGCATAAACGAGCACCAAAGCCTGAATCACGGGATAATCTCTCTGGGCGATGGAATCCACCATCAAGCGCCCCAAACCCGGAATGGCGAAAATGACCTCAACCAGAACGGAACCGCCGAAGATAAAGCCCACTTGGAGCCCGACAACTGTGATCACCGGAATAAAAGCATTCTTGAGGACATGCTTGGCCACAACAAGGGTCCCTGGCAAGCCTTTGCCTCGAGCGGTTGTAATGTAGTCTTCCTGGAGCACTTCCAGAACGCAGGAACGGGTCATTCGAGTGACCATAGCAGCCATGGACAGTCCCAAGGTGACTGCGGGAAGGAACTGATGGCGTATCCCCTCGGAAAAATCCGTAAAGATGCTCACGAACCCAAAGATGGGGAAGACCGGGACGGTTACAGCAAAGAGGATGATCAAGAGAAGTCCCAGCCAAAAGCCGGGCATGGAAATCCCCACAAAGGCAAAGAAGCGGCCCAGCACATCCAAGATGCTGTCCTTTTTGACCGCGGAGATCACCCCTACGGGAAGGGATACGATCAGGGAAATAAACATGGCAAATAGGCCAACCTGGAGTGTTGCCGGAAATCTACCCATGATCAGCTCTATGGTTGGTTGATTGTGCACAATGGAACGGCCCAAGTCAAATTGAAGCACCTTCCCCATCCAGTAGAAATACTGGACGGGGATGGGTTTGTCCAAACCGTAGGTGCTGTTGATGTAGGCAATCTGATCGGGGGTGGCGTTAACCCCCAAAATGGCCAGGGCCGGATTGGAGGGAACCAATCGGATGAGAAAAAAGGTGATTATCGACACGCCAAGCATGATCGGAACAAGCTGCATGGCCCGGCGCAAGAGATACCTCTGCATGGAATCGACTCCAATGATTATTGTTGGATCCAGATCTCCCCGAGTTTGTCCGGGTAATACCCTGCCGGTCTGAGGGGCTCAATCCCATGGACTCGGTCAGAATAGGCTACGTAGGATGTGAAGCGTCCGAACCAGATCATGGGAAGATCATCATAGATCAACTGATCCGCCTTTTGATACAAGGCCTGCCGCTCCCCTCGGTCCGTAATCAGTAGAGCTTGATCCAGGAGGGCATTCACCTCTTCATTGTGGTAGCGGGCGATGAAACTGTTGGGGCTCTCAGAATGGAACAAGACATAGAGATTTCCATTGGGATCGAGGGATCCGCCGCCGCCCCAGTGCAGACTGGCCACTTCAAACTCGCCCTGCATCATCTGCTGAACGAGTGTACCAGCTTCGAGTACCTCAATTGTGACATCGATTCCGACCTGGCCTAGCATCTCTTGAACCACCACCGCCAAATCTTCTCTTTGCGGATCATTATTCCAGATCTTCAGTGTTGTACTAAATCCTTGCGGATAGCCGGATTCAGCTAAAAGCGCACGAGCCTTGGCGGGATCGTAGGCAAAGGGCTCCTTACTAGAATTGCTTCCCCAACTGCTTTCGGGCAAGGGCCCCATCAGAGGCAGCGTATGATCGAGAAACTCCAAGAGCAGCTCTTGATCAATCGCGTGGGCTATCGCCTGGCGCACTTTCAGATCGCTGAAAGGCTTGATCTGGGTGTTGAATGTTATAAAGTCAATGGTATTGCTGCTGCCCAGAACCGACGCCAAGTTATAGCCGCCATCGATTAGCTCTTCCACATTGTTCGGGGGAACCCCCAGGAGAAAATCAAATTGACCGGACTTAAACGCCAGGAGGCGGGTCTGGGGATCGGGGATTTCGGTCAGAACGATGCCGTCTAGATAGGGTAGACCCTCCAGAAAGTAGTTTTCGTTGCGGACGAACTCGATTTCTCGGCGCTGCGCATCATAGCTTACGATTTTGAACGGTCCGGTACCGACAGGATTCTTCTGGAAAGCGTCGTTGCCCATGGCCTCTACTGCCGTGGGTGATACCATCTGTCCCGAAGCGACCAGATTATCAAGGAACGGAGCATAGGGTGCACTTAGCTTAAACTGCACAGTGTATGTATCGATCACGTCAACGCTTTCGATCATGCTAAAGAACGATGCAACCTGGGAATACTCACTGGCCATGCGGGTGAAGTTCCACTTCACCGCCTCAGCGTCAAAGGGAGTGCCATCATGAAACTCCACATTATCCCTGAGATAGAAGACATAGGTGGTATTGTCGACGATTTCCCACGATGCGGCCAGCTCCGGCACGAACTCAAGCTGCTGATTGTAGTTGATGAGCGTATTAAAAGGAAGCAAGCTGGCTAAACCATCGATTCCGTTAAAGTGATGCGGGTCCAGGCTGGGGGGCATCAGCCGGTCGGCTACGTGCAGAACGCCCCCATACTGCGGTGCCATCGCCCCACCAACTGCCGAAAACAGCAGGAAGCTAAGCACGCCAATAACTACGAATACTGCTCCTCGTCCATCAATACGACGTTTCATTCAGAATCCTCCCTTAATCTAGTTAGCTAGAAAGGCTTTTACTACCTTCGTACTAGAATTACTCCTTTATTCGTAAAATCCTCCTCCAAAAATGGGGAAAAGTAAAGAGATGGGGTCCGACCCTGTGACTACCCAGTCACAGGGTCGGACCCCAAAAGCAGCTCTAAGGATTCCCGGCCACGAACGTAATGATGCCATCCTGCACCTGTCAATCTCTTGGACACAGCCACCTGGGAAATCTCGAGTTTCTCTGCAATCTCCTTTTGCGTATGTCCTTTGGACAAGAGGCAAATGGCTTCCAGTTGCTCCTTGGTCCAGCGGCCTTGCAGGTAGCAGAGTAAATTACCCAGGGCGTTTAGATGGAGCTGCAGCTCTGGAGCAAATCCAAAAAACGAAATGATCTGCCGCTTTCTCTTAGCATACTCAATGGCGTCTTTAGCATGCTGCCACACTTCGCCGTCCATTCCAATTGATTTTTCCTGAAGATCAGTGCTAATAGTCCCTGTACCCACTCCGCAGCGCATGTCAACTTCCACCATGGAAAGGGACAAATACTCGAAGATGCGAAACACCATTTTGGCCTTGGATGCCGGGAGCAAAACTTGGGCTTCGTCTCCATGGGTCACCACAAATTCGGCGGCCAAATGTTCTGCAAACTTCAGATTGATCTCGTCAGCCAAGTGGAGAAAACGCTTTTGAACTTCTCTGCGGCTCCGAAGCTTTCTCGAACCTACCATATCGAACTTCGCTGCTACATATGGCATACTACAATCCCCCCAACACAATAAATCCGCTTCCAAGGGCCAAGACAACGCTCAGCAGAGTTCCAAAAAGATAGTACTCCGCAAACTCCCTATCGCCTAGTTGAGGATACCTGACGATAGATTTGGCAGTGATGACCAGACCCACGCTAGAGGCATTCCCTGAGGCGACGAGAAACACAATGAGCCACCGTTCTAGTGTGCCAATCCTTCGTCCTACCTTTGCACGCTGATCGCCTGATTCTTGGTCAGGCCGGCCACGGGAAATTGCTGCTGCCGTTTCAGACGTAAGGGTAAGTCTGTCACCAGTGAGCATCTCAAAAGGAGGAAAGGCCGTCAGATGCTCAGGAAGAGGCTCGTCCCGATCCAGGGCCCAGCGAATGAAGGAGTTTGCAGGATGGGCCAAAAACACCAGCAAAAACACCAATCGGTAATCATACTCAAACCTCGGTGCAAAATCGATCAAATGAGTAAAGAAGGCAATAGACAAAGGAACCAGGTAGTTTAGTTGGTAAAGGCGGACAGCTGTTGCGCTTTGGATTCTAAGCGAAAGATAGCGAAAGAACAGTTCTAGACTACCGAGGATCACCAGGCCCACAGAAAGGGCTAACCAGGTGGAGAAATGCAGATCAGAGAACAACAAGGGTCCTGTGGCGGATAACAAGACAAGATGGATCAGCCTGTAACGAACATAACGAACAGCCTCAGGAGCTTTAGAGTCCCTTCGCCCCCACCATTGCTTGATCCCATACTCGTAACCTAGAGCAATCGCCAAAACCAGCCAATAAGCTTGCGAACCCTCCATGGCCGCACCCCCTTAATCTGACCTCATTCTAACAGAAAACAATTAACCCCACAAGGTTAATTGTAACAATTTAACCGTGGGGGGTTATAGAATGGACAGTTAACCTTGTAG
>FZPS01000099.1_pt220 | contig 29664 bp, 28 predicted proteins | sample 1817821 | NCBI WGS metagenome assembly FZPS01 (sample SAMEA104158645, study PRJEB21678) | metagenome | place: Germany | collected 2015-04-21
AATAGCCGCGCACGCTTCGGAAAGGGAGCGGGAGGCGATGGAGGCGGAGCGGGCCAGCGAAGATATTAAAAAGGCCGAATTCATGGAAGGCAAACTGGGAGAGGTATTTCCGGGAATCATCAACGGCGTGACCAGCTTCGGCCTTTTCGTGGAGCTGGAAAATACTGTCGAAGGGATGATCCCCTTAAGCGAGCTTGACGATGACTACTATGTTTACCAGGAAAATGCGGCTGCCGTTGTCGGCGAGCGCTCCCGCAAGGCCTACCGGCTCGGCGATCCTGTCCGCGTCAGGGTGATCCGCGTAGACAGCGCCGCCGGGAAAATTACCTTTTCTCTGGAAAGAGGCGGGTAGGTAAGCAAGCTGCAATTACTGTTAAATTATAGAAGGAGGTTGAACTGGAAATGGAGCTGTATGAAGCGCTGGAAGGGAGGCGCAGCATCCGCAAATATACCGCGGATCCGGTACCCGATGAGACGCTGCAGAAACTGCTGAACGCCGCCCGCATGGCCCCTTCGTGGAAAAACAGTCAATGCTGGCGCTTTATTGTTGTCCGCGAGCAGTCCCGCAAGCAGAAGCTGGCCGCTTCCCTGCCGGACGTCAACCCCTGTAAAAGGGCAATTGCCGAAGCCCCGGTTGTGCTCGTCCTCTGCGCCGACCCGCAGACTTCGGGACGTCAAGATGGTAAAGACTACTACCTGCTCGATGCCGGCCTGGCGATGCAGCAGCTCATGCTTGCGGCGCATGCCGAGGGCCTCGGCACCTGCTGGGTGGCCTTGTTTAACGAGGCCGCAGCCCGCCCGGCTTGCAATATTCCCGAATCCTACCGTATCGTGGCTTTGACTCCCCTGGGAGTGCCCGCTCACCGGCCTTCGCCGCGGCCGCGTAAAGAGCTCGGGGAAATTGTTTTTAACGAAGTATGGGGAAATCCCCTATATAAATAAAGGAGGAAGATCAATCCATGCAAGAAATACTCAGGTTTCTAAAGGACAACGCCCCCTTTTACCTGGCCACCGTCGATGGGGATAAGCCGAAGGTTCGTCCATTCGGATTCGTGATGGAGCATGAAAACAAGCTCTGGTTCTGCACTAACAACCAAAAAAATGTATATAAGCAGATGCAGGCAAACCCTTATATCGAGATATCCGCTACTGCGCCCGACAAAACATGGATCCGCCTGCGGGGGAAAGCCGTATTTGGGACCACTCGCGCGGTGAAGGCAAAGGCCCTGGAACTGGCCCCTGTTTTGAGGAATATGTACTCCGTGGACGACACCATTTTTGAGCTTTTCTACCTCGAAGAAGGCGAAGCTACTTTATGCAAGCTCACCGGCGAGCCCATTAAAACGGTCAGGCTTTAAATGTCTTTTGCCAAAACGATCCCTTGCGAAGTATACGCGGCACAAAGCGGGGGTGAACACGTCCGTTGACAGCGGGACATCAAAAAGGAGGCGGACTTATGCTTGAAGGACGGGTGGCCCTGGTAACGGGATCCAGCCGCGGCTTGGGCCGGGCTATTGCGCTGGAGCTGGCGCAACAAGGAGCGGATGTGGGCGTTCACTGCAACAGGTCAATCGATGAAGCGCAATCTGTAGCTGAAAGGATAACCGCCATGGGCAGGAGAACGGCCGTGGTCCAGGGCGATACCAGGGAACCGGCTGACGTGGAAAGATTTATTGAAGAAGTCCACAGGAAGCTGGGCCGGACAGATATCCTGGTAAACAATGCGGCGTATGCTTTACTGAAGCCCTTTCTGGAAATTTCCCCCACAGAATGGCGCGATCAGGTAGATTGCAAGGCTTACGGGTATTACTTAACCACCCGGGCAGTCCTTCCGGGAATGCTGGAGCGGAGAAAAGGCGTGATTATCAACATTCTCTCTACAGTGGGGGTGCGGGGTGGTGAGGGCGAAAGCGGATATGCCGCCGCAAACGGCGCCGCCGGAGCCATGACCAGGGCACTTGCTTCAGAGTTTGGCGAAAAAGGGATAAGATGCTGCGCAGTGCAGCTGACCTGGGCAGAAAATGCTTTTGATCCCGGCGACCCGGAATGCAGGCTCTGGTTGAATAGGTTCCCCCTGGGCCGCGTGACCAGGCTGCATGAGATTGCGGGCACCGTGGCTTTTCTTGCCTCCGATAGCGCCGGCGGGATCACCGGATCATTCGTCACCGTGGATGCCGGTTTCATGGCCCGGTAGCAGGATTATATCTTTGATCTTATGAATTGAGACAGTTTACTCCAGTCTTAGCTTGCTTCCCGGCTCCTCGAAATCAGCCACGCATGCGCCCATTTCCACATCTCTCCCAGGAAAAGAGGGGTTATGGTAAGAGCGGCTACATAAAACCATTCTCCCGAATCAAGCGGGACCACGTGGAAAATGGCGGCGGAAGCCGGGATCAAAAGAACCGCCAGCTGCAGGGCTGCAGAGATGAGCACCGCTCCCAGAAGCGGCCGGTTGGCATAAAAATTCCGGCCCACTACGGAGTGCTGCAACGAGCGGAAATTAAAGACGTGAACCAGCTGGCATAGGGCCAGCGTGGCGAAAGCCATGGTGCGTCCTTTTTCCAACGACTCAGCTGCGCCGATGGAGAATGCCGTCAAAGTGATCAGGCCGATGAGCAGTCCGAAGACAATGAGCGTCCGCACCGAATGAGAGTCAAAAAGGCCGCTTTTGGGATCCCGGGGCGGGCGGCGCATCATATCGCTTTCCCGCGGGTCCACTCCCAGGGCCAGCGCGGGCAGGCTGTCGGTAATCAAGTTGACCCAGAGGATCTGGATCGGTATCAGGGGCAGCGGCCAGCCCAAAAGGATGGCGGCAAAGATGGTGACAATCTCACCGGCGTTGCAGGAAAGAAGGAAGAAAACCGCTTTCTTAATATTTTCATAGATCACCCGTCCCTCTTCGACGGCTCGCACAATGGTGGCAAAATTATCGTCAGAGAGAACAATCTCCGCCGCCTCTTTGGCCACGGCGGTGCCTGTCCGGCCCATGGCCGTGCCGATGTCGGCCTGTTTCAAAGCCGGCGCGTCGTTGACTCCATCGCCGGTCATAGCCGCGATCTCTCCGTTAGCCTTCAGCGCCTTGACGATGCGCACCTTCTGTTCAGGCGCTACCCGGGCAAATACTTTAAGACCGCTGATCTTGCCAGCCAGCTCCTCGTCGTCGAGCTGTTCTAGCTCCAGTCCCGTGATGATCTCCTCTTCGCTTGAAGCCAGCCCCAGCTCCGCGGCAATGGCCAGCGCTGTCTCTGCATGGTCGCCGGTGATCATCTTTACATCGATGCCCGCTTCGTGACAGGTTTTAATGGCTTCCCTGGCTTCGGGACGCGGCGGATCGATCATTCCCATGAAGCCGGTAAAAACCAGTTCTCTTTCCGCCTCATCCGCGGGCAAGTCAGCAGTGTTTTCCGGAAGCGGGCGGATGGCGAAACCGAGGACGCGCAGAGCATCCCGGGCCATCTCCCCGTTGCGGGAGAGCAGTTCTTCTTTCTGCGAGGCGGTCAGCTCCTGCAGGCCCGAGGGCGTTAACCGGTAGCGGCAGCGCTCCAGGACCATGTCGGGGGCTCCTTTTGTTAGAAGCCAGGTCCGGCATTCTTTTAGGCCCGGCCACGGCAGATCCAGATCGCCGCGATGCACCGTGCTCATCAGTTTGCGCGTTGAATCGAAGGGATACTCATGGATCCGGGGCAGCGCAGCCGCCAGCTCGCTGCTCTCCAGGCCGCCTTTTTCAGCGGCAGAGATGAGCGCACCCTCGGTAGGGTCGCCGATTACCCTGAACTGCCCCTCCTCTTCGACGATACAGGCGTCATTATTCAGCAGGCCGATGGCCAGAAGAAGGAGGAGATGGCGATCCTGGCGGGGATCAATGACTTCATCTCCAGATAAAAATTTTCCCTTGCTTTTATAGCCCTCTCCGGTAACCCTGATGGGAGTTACGCCGTAATCGACACGCCGGACGGTCATTTCATTCTGGGTCAGCGTTCCCGTCTTATCTGAGCAGATCACCGTTGCCGCCCCCAGGGTTTCCACCGCCGGAAGCTTGCGGATAATGGCTTGCTGCCGGGCCATGCGCTGAACGCCAAGTGCCAGAACAATGGTGATAATTGCCGGCAGCCCCTCGGGAATGCTGGCTACGGCCAGGCTGACAGATGTAAGAAACATGGGTAAAATATCAATCCCGCGCAGCACGCCCAGAATAAAGATGAGGGCGCAGAGGAAAATAGCGAGGAGGCCCAGCAGCCGGCCGAAGCGATCCAGTTTTTTCTGGAGTGGTGTCTTCTCCAGCGGGGCGGCCTGGATCATCCCGGCAATATGGCCGATTTCCGTATTCATCCCGGTGCCGGTGACCAGGGCGCAGCCCCGCCCTCCCGTGGCTATCGTCCCCATGTGGACCATGTTTTTCCGATCGGCCAGCGGCAGCGTCTCCGAGGAGATAAAGGCGGCGTCTTTCTCCACGGGGACCGATTCGCCGGTTAAGGCTGACTCGTCGACGGCGAGGTTGGCCGCCTCTACAAGACGGGCGTCAGCCGGTATGTAGTCTCCCGCCTCCAGCACTACCAGGTCCCCGGGAACCAGCTCACGGGCCGGAATTTCAAAAACGGCGCCTTCCCGGATCACCTTGGCAGTGGGCGCGCTCAATGTTTTTAGTGCGGCCAGGGATTTTTCAGCCTTGTATTCCTGGATTACCCCCAGCACGGCATTCAGTAGTACTACGGCTAAAATAACGATGGCGTCGGTCGTTTCGCGGATGATCAGCGAGATCGCCGCTGCGGCCATCAGCAGTATAACCAGGAATTCCTTAAACTGGCCGAGAAACATTTCCCATACGGTAATCCCTTTTTGCTCCTGAAGTTCGTTCAAGCCGTATTGCCTTTGCTTCTGCTCCACCTGCTCCCGGGTTAAACCCCGGCTGCAATCAGAATCTAGAGCTTCAGCCAAATCTGATGCACGAAGTGTGTACCATCCGGTTTTCAAAAGGCTAACCCCTTTCTGTAAAATTTTAACCCCTTTAAAATAAGAAAAAACCTTCAACATGGAATCATGTCAAAGGTCTGGCTGCTTGCTGATTAGCAAGAGATGGACCAGGTATCGCTACCGGATTGTTGATCCATCCGACAGGCATAGCCTGCCAGTTACTCCCCTTTTCCTTGATTATATCTTTAGGAGAGAGCACGGTCAAGCCAACCGCTCCCCGCCATCCCGCAAAGCAAAGTGGGACACTAGGGACGTACCTTTTTGTCCCATTTTTATGTCAACGTTATTATTCTTTTTGTCATTCTATCTCTATATTTTTCGGTGTATCCTGAGCGAATCGAAGGATCTCCATAACAGGCAGTCCTAAACGAAGTTTCCGTATAACTGACCAGTATTTTCTTGACGCATGGCAGAGCGGGTGTTATTATAGCGCTGCAAGGACTGTACCCAGGTGAACCCTATTCGATCGAGCGGTTTCAGCAATAGGGTTTATTTATCTTAAGAAGGAACTGATCACATGGAGAAATTAATCAGCCGCAACCGCAAGGCTTATCACGATTACCATATTGATGAGACTTACGAGGCCGGTATCGTGCTGACCGGAACCGAGGTAAAATCTCTCCGCGATTCCAGGGTGAATTTAAAAGATAGTTTTGCCCGGGTGGAGGGAGGCGAGCTTTTTCTTTACAACATGCATATCAGCCCCTATGACCAGGGCAACCGTTTCAATCACGACCCGCTGCGCACCAGGAAACTGTTGATGCATAAGGCGGAGATCGCCCGCCTTGCCGGCAAGGTGAAAGAAAAAGGCTATACTCTCATTCCGGTGAAAATTTACTTCAAAAAGGGCCTGGTTAAGGTAGAGCTGGCCCTGGCCCGGGGGAAGCGGCTTTACGACAAGCGGCGGGCGATTGCCGAACGCGAACAGCGCCGCGAGGTGGAGCGGAACCTGAAAGACAAGATGCAGGGCCTGTAGGAATTCAAGAAAGTGGAATATTCTTCAGAATTTCGAACTAAAAAAGGTTTATTTCTCCGGCTGCATCGGTTATAATATAAATGAGTCAAAAACTTCAAAGCATGGGGGCGTAAGGATTCGACGGGGGTTGTGGAAGCAGGAATTGCAGGCCCGGGACCATGGCCCGGTAAAAACATGGAACGGCTATAAACGCCAACGACAATCTCGCTTACGCTGCTTAATTAAGCAGCGCGTCCCCTTTCTCCCTGACCGGGGGAGAAAGAAGGGGCGTCGACAAACCGGCCTACTGCTGCAGGCGGCCGCTCCACCACTGCAGCGGGAAATCCAACGGAGACGGCAGCGGCGGATCCCGCTCCGGGGAGCCGGCGCTGCGAGATTAAAACCGGGGCTAAGCCTGTAGAAGTTCCTGTGGCCCGGCTTTCGGACGCGGGTTCGATTCCCGCCGCCTCCACCAATTCCTTACCGTTAACGCACCACCCTCGCCTTCAGGAAGCTATGCTGGGCTTTTTTAACTTGGAGAAAAATGAGCTGCCTTGATACAAAGCAGCTTTTTCTATTTTGAACCTGAAGAGAGAACTTAAATTAATAGATGAGGGGTTATTTAAGTGAACAGGGTTATCGAGACGCTGCAAAATAGAACTTCTCTGAGAAAGTACGATCCCAGGCCCATCTCGGATGAACACCTGGAGACGATACTTCATTGCGCCATGCGGGCGCCAACGGCAGGCAATATGATGCTTTATTCCGTGATCATCGTAGAAGACCAGGAGAAAAAGGAGATCTTAAGCCGCACCTGCGACAATCAGCCCTTTATTGCCAGGGCGCCGCTGGTGCTGATATTTACCGTCGACTACCAGAAGTGGTTCGATTACTACAGGGCTGGAAATGTAGAGGAATACTGCCGCCGGGAAAATATCCCCTTTGCCTGCCCCTCGGAGGCAAACTTGCTGCTTGCCGCCTGTGATGCCCTGGTGGCGGCTCAAAATGCGGTTATTGCCGCCGAATCCCTCGGTATAGGCTCATGCTATATTGGCGACATCATGGAAAGATACGAGGAGCACAAAGAGCTTCTCCACCTGCCCGACTTTGTTTTTCCCGTGGCCATGCTCTGCATGGGCTACTATCCCGAGGGCTACAAAAAGCGGTTCCGCCCGAGATTTGCGAAAGAATACGTGGTATTCAAGGACAGTTACCGTAGGCTCAACGAGGAAGAAATAAAGGAGATGTTCAGCTCCCTCGACCAAAACTTTAACAAAGACAACCCCTACCGCGCTGAGAATTATGCCCAGCTGCACTATGCCATTAAAACCGGCGCCCCCTTTTCAAGGGAGATGACCAGGTCGGTTAAAGAAGCGCTAAAAGTATGGAAAGGCGCCGGGCGAGATTAAAGGGCCGGCATACCTTCATCTATGGATGCAACAATTACCTGTTCATAACAGAATAATATTATAAGTGTATTGTAAGAGGTGCTTTAATCCGTTAGAATATTAAGAAGAAAGATGCCGGGCTTTTAACAAGCATTATCTTGGAGAGGATATTGATGGCAAAGATAAGTATCATATACGCGACCAAAACCAGGCATTCTAAGAAAATCGCGGAGGCAATCGGGAAAGCTCTGAATGTCAAAGCGGAAAATGTATCAACCCGTCCCGTTTTAGAAGGTGTGGGCCTGCTCTTTATAGTTGGGGGAATATATGGGGGCGAAAGCCTGCCGCTGCTTCTGGACTATGTGAAAGGTTTGGATAGGGCAAAGGTTAAAAGGGCCGCGCTGGTAACATCCTGTGCTTCGAAAAAGCAAAAGCAGGACAGTGTCCGGAAGCTTCTCCAGCAGAAAGGAATTGAAGTGCTGGACGAATTAATCTGCCCGGGAAGCTTTTTATTTCTTCGCTTTGGCCACCCCAATAAAAGGGATATAGAGGAAGCGGTCAATTTCGCTGTCCGGCTGTCAGAAAAGGAGCGTGGGCGGGTTGAGTAAAGTTTTAAAAGCTGCAGGGATTATTCTGGCCTTTTTAATAATCATTGGAGTCGGCGCCTATGCGTTGTTAGCGGTTATTGCCAACAAGAATTTATCCATGCTGGAATATAAGGACGTAGACATGAACACGGTGGCAGATGGCGTTTATCAAGGGGAAGCCGATGCCAGGCTGGTTTATGTCAAGGTCGAAGTAACCGTGAAGGACCACCGGATCGGGGATATCAAAATCTTGGAACATAAAAACGGCATGGGCGGCAAAGCAGAGTCCATCACGGAAGCGATGATCGAGAAGAATAGCTATGAAGTGGATGCCATTAGCGGCGCAACGCTTTCAAGCGAGGCCATAAAAAGCGCCGTGAGCAAAGCCTTGAAAAAAGGCTGCAGCGTCTGAGGATAATCAGCGGGCAGGCGTGCCCTGCCCATTGGAGGTCGGAAGTCAGAGGTCAGAAGTCGGAGAAAATGGCAAGAGCGTAGGCACAGGCGTTTTTGTCGTAAAAACTTTTGCTCAAGGCATGTATTGTTTATTGCATTCTGCACGGGTTTGGGGCTGTCCAGAAAACAGGTGGTGGACTGGAATGGGTAAAAAATGGTGTAAGCATGGGATAATAGTTGTTTTCTGCTTGTTCTTTTTTGCATGGGTCATTGCATGCGCTAGAAATGTTATCGACCCTGCGGAGGAAGAATATGAAGAAATAAATTTCGAAAACATGCTGAGCTTGGAAAGAGAGTGGGAAAAGAAAATAGAAGTTGAGGGGACTGCATACAACCTTTCTTTTAGCCCTGACGGCAGCAGGTTTGTGTATTACCAGGCATCTCTCTGGCCTATAGCCAGGCTTGTAGATATAGACGGAAAAGAATACAAGCTGCCCCCGCCGGAAACTGACAACGCCAGCAGAGGGGCTGTTTCCTGGTATGATGATCATAAACTGGCCTATGTTTCGCTGTCCGGTTTTAAAATTGATCCGGAAAACATTGACTCCCATATTTACCTGTATGACCCGGACAGCGGAGAAGCCGACATCATCGAGTCGCCGGTGCGCCTGCTTGATAATACCGGGGTTGCAGCGATCAACTCCAAGTATTTATTGGCCTTGTCCCTGGAAGGGCTGCCAGGTATTCTTCTGAAGAAGAAAAATGGGATATGCTTGCTCCCATTCCGGATTCTGCAGAAGGATTTTTATGGAGCGGTGACTATTCTAAAGCGGCATATACTTCCATGCCCGAACCAAGCAGAAATCTTTATATCCTGGAGACGAGCACAGGTCAGCAGAACAAGATCAACATGGATTACCCAATAATAGACTACTGCTGGTCCCATGATTCTGGCAGGCTGGCCCTTATCTGTGTAGATGAAGAGAAGAACAGCTTAATAATTACGGTTTTAAAGCCTGACGGAACAGAAGTATATTCAAAAATAATTAAAGGAATTGATTCTGTAGGATCAATTAAATGGGTACCAAAAAGTGAAAAAATCAGCTTCTGGCTTGAAGATGATGAGGGCGGCCATTTAAGAATAGTTGATCTGAAAAACCACCTGGTCTATTTTGACGAAGAATTATCAGGCTGGGATCGGGGGGCAGGCTGCAATTACGTATGGCTGGCGGAAAACCGCCTGGCTTATATAGAACATGTTGATCCCAAGCCGTTGGTCCATATTGTGAGTTACAAACCATAACTAAAGCAGGATGACATGTTGGGGCGGGTTCCCATCCAACCCAAATGAGTTAAAGTCACCCTTGACTCAATTGACACATGTTTTTCCGACCTCCGGCCTCTGACTTCCAACTTCCAATATCGTAGGGGCGGGCTTCCACGCCCGCCCGCTACATGGTTCCCTCCTTGAAAAAGTTTAAAACCGTTATTCCCCCCTTGAAAAAAGGGGCAAGGGGGATTTTCCTTTTATCACAGCCCCAATATGGCCACGCTGCAGACGTTCTGGTGCGGCACCCCGCCGAGATTGTGGGTCAGCCCCAGGCGGGCGTTTTTAACCAGGCGATCCTCCGGCCAGCGCTGCAGGAGCTGGTTGTAGATCTCGTAGATCATCCGCAGCCCCGACGCGCCGATGGGATGGCCGAAGCATTTCAGCCCGCCGTCGCTCTGGCAGGGCAGCTCTCCATCCAGGTCATAGAAGCCTTTTAGGATGTCATCGGGCGCCTGTCCGGGCGGCGATATGGCCAGGTCTTCCATGGTGACCATCTCGGTGATGGAGAAGCAGTCGTGCACCTCCATCAGATCGATCTCTTCGCGGGGCTTGGTGATTCCCGCTTCATCATATGCCCGCTGTGCCGCTATACGGGTGGTGAGAATGCTGGCCCCGTCCCATCGGTGATAAAGCGCCTCCTCGCCGGAGCTGACGGCTATCTGCAGCGCCTTGACCAGGACCGGCTCCTGGTTTGGCTTGATCCGGCGGGCGATTTCAGGCGTGGTCACGATGGCCATGGCCGCCCCGTCGCTGACCCCGCAGCAATCAAAAAGCCCCAGGGGATAAGCGACAAAAGGCGAAGAGGAGATCTGCTCTTCGCTGACAGCCCGCCTCAGGTGAGCGCGGGGATTCTTTGCGCCGTTCTGGTGGCTTTTCCACGAGATATGCGTAATCGCCTCCTTGATCTTATCCATGGGCACGCCATACTTTGCCGAATAGGCCGTGGCCAGCTGGGCAAAGAGGCCGGGGGCGGTGGCGTTGGGGTAGATCAGCCGGGAAAGCTGGCCGAAGATGGGGGAATCGGGCAGCCCCCCGTAGCCCACATCTTTCAGCTTCTCCACGCCGGCGGCGAGGGCGATATCGTAAGCACCCGAAGCCACGGCATAGCAGGCGCCGCGGAAGGCCTCCGTTCCCGAGGCGCAGAAGTTTTCCACCCGGGTGACCGGGATGAAGGGCAGGTGCAGTGTGGAGGCCAGGTAGCAGCCGCCCTTGCCGATATTGACCTCGTCAATGTGATTGCCGATCCAGGCGGCCTGAATTTCCTCTTTTCCAATTCTGGCGTCGGCGATACATTCGCGGAAAGCCTCGATGAGAAGATCACTGGAATCGAGCTCCCAGTGTTCGCCGAAGGCGGTGCAGCCCATTCCCAAAATAGCCACCTTGTCGCGGATTCCTGAAGCCACTTAGGACACCTCCTTTGCCACCGGGACAGCTTTCCAGAAATAGAAGGTTATATCTCGCTTCGGGTCGTAGTATTTGATCCGGAAAGTAAACTCCACCGGTTTGCCCACCTGCAAGTCATCAAGAGTGCAGTCGGCAAATTCAAACATGGCCCGCCCTCCCCCGTTGAAATCAACATTGCCGTAGATCGCCGGGGGGTTGATCGTGGCGGCAAGCATATCCGAGGTGTAGCTGACGATCTTGCCGCCTTTTTCGGAAAGATTAACCGGTTCCATATCGTCAATGACTCCGCAGTCGGGGTTGACGCAAACCCGCTGCGGCGGATATTGCTGCGTGCCGCACTGCTTGCAGCGGCTTCCCTGCAAGCCCAGGATGGCCTTGCGGCTGCGCCAGGCCATGGACCAGCGGGTCACCTGCTCTTCCTCGCCTCGCAGGCCCAGCTCTACCGGGGTTATTCTCCGCCAGGTAAGATACTTGGTGTAATTGTCCAGTTCGGTCCGCTGGGCCAGCGTATCGGAAAAACGCTTCCTGTGGTTAAACTTTTCTATCTCGGGGGTTACTTCGAAGTAAAGCGCGTCACAGCCGCTGCCGTAGCTGACAAGCAGCAGCTTGTCGCCGGGCGAGGCTTCTTCCAGCGCCTTGGTGAGCATCAGCAGTGGGTGGGCCGTCCCGGTATCGCCGCTTTCCTGAAGCAGGTCGTCTTCAACTTGGGCCGGATCCAGCCCCAGCTTTTTGTTGATATTTCTGCGGGCCGCCCCGAAGTAGCAGGGATAGATTACCTTTGCAAAATCTGAGGGTTTTAGATCGCAGCGGTGGCAAAGCCCGGTTACCGCCTCCGGGATAAATTGCTCAAAACCCATATCCCGCACCCAGCGTTCCTCCCACTGCCGGTTGTAGACCGTGCCGGCGCCGCGATACTGATCGACGAAGTCATAAGAAAGTGAGTATGATCCCTTGAAGAGAGCTATCGGTTTATCGCCGCCTACGAGCAGCGCGGCGGCGCCGTCCCCGAAAATCATCTCCTGCAGCGAGCCCATCTTGCCGAGACGGCAATCAGCGGCGCAGACTAGCGCCTGCTTGCCTCCGTTTACCGCGCTTAATTCCAGGGCAGCCAGCAGCGCGCTGGTGCCTGCTTTCAGCGCTCCGGTAAAATCGGCGCTGCGAATCCCTTCAGGGGCGCAGAGCGCCCCGGCAACGATGTTTGCGCACTGCCGCTCTTTATAGGGGGCGGTGGTGGTGGCCAGGTATAGAGCGCCAAGTTCGGCGGGGTTGAACCTCTGCAGGCAGCGCTTCCCCGCCGCAGCGGCCATGGTGACGGCATCCTCGTCATAGCCGGCTACCGCTTTTTCTCCCGCCGCATTCATGATCAAAGCCGGATTTAACCATCCCATGGCGCTGAAAATATTCATCCGGTTCAGCCGGTAACGGGGCAGGTAAGCGGCATAAGAGATAATACCGATCATGCGCTTTCCCTCCTTTTTACGGGTTCAGCCAGACGGCGGCGTTGGTCAGGCAATATTCACCCCGTTCGGCGGTTTTGGATCGGATGACAACCTTGTTGGGCTCTTCCTGCCACATTTCGGTGACAATATTTTCTCCGGGAAAGACATGCCGTGAAAAGCGCACTTTCATGGCCTTAAACTTTGCCGGGTCGTTGTTGCAGTATTCACGGAGCACCGCCCGGCAGGCGAATCCCATGGTGCAGAGACCATGCAAGATGGGCTTGGGGAAACCTCCCATCGCGGCAAAGGCTGGATCGGCATGAAGCGGGTTAAGATCACCGGAAAGTCGGTAAAGAAGCGCCTGCTGCGGCAGTGTCGGCAGCGATAGAGCCTTGTCCGGCTCCCGCCCCGGCGGGACATGACCCGGTTCCGGTCCTTTTTCCCCGCCAAATCCTCCCTCCCCGCGAATGAAGACGCCAAATTTATTTAAAAAGATCGTCTCATCTTTCTTGTCCCTGGTAATTACTTCAATTTCGATGAGGGCTCCCTTGCCCTTGTCATAGAGCGCGGCAATCCGGGGATAGGAAGTGAGCGTTCCCTCAACGGGAATGGGCTTGTAGAGTTCCAGGTATTGCTCTCCATGCAGGAGCATGGCCAGGTTTATATCCACCCCTTCCAGGCCCATTATTCCGGTTAGCGCCGGGAAGGGCGGGATTACTCCGAATGTAGGCAGAACCTGCAGTTCGTTTTCGTAGACAAACTTTAACTCATCCTCTTCGGCTCCGGCCCCGATGCCGAGAGCGTAGAGGATAACATCACGGTTTTGATAAACATACTCCAGGGGCTTCAGCTCTTTGCCGACAATTTGCGGATCGATGGGCATACTATCCCTCCTTTTAAATAGTTTTACCTGCTCAGATCATCTCGGATAGCACAACTCCGGTCTGCTCTGTGGCCGAGCTGTACTCGCGGCCGCCTTCCAGTGATTTGATCTGGTCGATCTTTTCGGCGATCATGTCCGGTGTAATCTCGGCGCTGGTGTCGAAGAATACACCCGGGCCCTCTATTACCGCTGCCCGGCTGAAGTAGCCGCCGCCGGCGGTAAAGATCTTGCCGCTTTCCTGAAATTGCTCGGAGCACATGTAAACGACCATGGGGGCTACATATTCAGGTTTCAGTTTTTCGACAATGTCGGGCGGCATCACCGTTGCGGTCAGCCTGGTGCCTGCAGTGGGCACGATTGTATTGGCCAGGATACCGTAACGTGCACCCTCCTGGCAGACACAGTTCATCAAGCCTACAATTCCCATCTTTGCTGCACCATAGTTGGTCTGGCCAAAGTTGCCGTAAACGCCCGCCGCCGAAGCAGTGGAGACGATGCGGCCGTATTTCTGTTCCCGCATGTGGGGGAAAGCGGCCTTCGTGCAGAAGTAGGTGCCGTTCAGGTGAACCTCGATTACCTTGAGGTAATCGGCGATCTCCATCTTGATCAGGCTTTTGTCCCGCAATATCCCTGCGTTGTTGATTAAAATATCGATTTTTCCGTATGTATCAATGGCTGCTTGAATAATTTTTTGGGCGCTTTCCCATTCGGAGACGCTCTCATAATTGGCCACGGCCTCGCCGCCTGCTGCTTTAATTTCGTCAACCACTTTCTGGGCCGGTGTGCTGTCTGCTCCCTCTCCGTCAAAAGAGCCGCCGAGGTCATTTACAACCACCTTGGCACCGCGGGCAGCCAGCAACAGGGCGTAGGCCTTGCCCAGCCCTCCGCCGGCGCCTGTTACTACTGCCACCCTGCCGTCAAACCGAAGTTCAGACATTAAAACAACTCCTTTCAAGCAATCTTAGATATAGTTTACAATATATTCTTGATATAATCAATATTCAATATTTATTATTCTTATTAATCATCGCAGTACAAAATATATCTTAACATGACTATAAAAGATGGAAATTCCTTTGAAGTTAGCACGTAGCGGGTGAAAGCGGATTCCAGTATACTGGTCTAAATCTGAGCGGCAGTTGATGGCGTATTCAGCAAGTAACGGCCATCGTTCTATTTTTCTTTTTCACTATTTTAGGCTGCATAAAAAAGGATTTAACACAGGGAAGATAGAATACTGACATGAATATGGCAGAAAAGGGCACATCCTGGCCCTATGAGAAAGATTTACAAAAAATATAGCGAGGCCTCAAAAACAAATACTACACTATTGCAAGGGTGAACTGTGTGATCTTTGATAATTGGTACTACCATTTGTTGAGAGTAATACCGGAAGCTATTGCTATAGTGGCGTTTGGTACAGCATTAATTAAGGAAAAGTATAGCTTTAAAAAGATTTCACTGACTGGATTAATTGTAGGCATAATTGGCTTTATTTATCAACGAGCACCCATTACATACGGTGTTCAAATACCGCTGGGTATAATTGTGGCGATGTTAACCATGAGCTTTGTTTTGAAATTGAAAATATCAAGAAGTGCTGCTGCAACCCTCCTATCATTTATAGTGCTAGTTTTTGCTGAATGGCTGACAGTGGTGGTGCAAATTAGTGTGCTAGGTTATTCAGAAGAGCAAATTGTTGGGGGTTCGGATTTATCGAAATTCCTGAATAGTCTCCCGCCGTTAGTTGTATTTATAATACTTGCCATTATCATGCAGGTAAGACTTCACTTAAATGCGGGGAGGTTGGAAAATCAGACTAATCAAGCTGGATGATTGGTCCAATTTCGTTTCCAACAAAATTGGTAACATACTCATGCTGGATCGGAAGCAGCGTGAGGTAATAAGTTACGGCGTCTCCGTTCTTATAAGCAATATCTTGGGCTTAGCAGGTGTACTGTTAATAGCATATATATTTGGTGTCTTAATCCCAACACTGGCAATTTTAATTGTTCTACTAATATTACGCCCCAATGCGGGAGGCGCTCATTGCAGCAGTTCTTTTAATTGCAATCTTTTTGGTTATGCTTTTATACCACTTTTTGGTTTTATCGCCTTTTGGTTAAGCAGATATTCACCCTTTACAAAAAATATATGTCTCACAATTTGTTCTATAGCAGGTATAACATGGTTAACTTTGAAGGCGCCATATTTTTTTCAAAGCAAACCTCGAGCAGAAGCGAGGAACAAAAAATTGAAGACACGCGCAATAACACTGGCAATATCGTTCTTTTTTGCCGCACTAATATTTCGGGTTTTTTCTAAGGATGAATGGGCTATGGGCATTGCAGTTGGTTTACTTTTTCAAGGTTTTATGCTTTCTTCATTGGGAATTAAAGTTATTCAATCTCTCGATAAAATCGTTAATAGAACCATTTTATTAAAAAAAGGGGGTGAAATAAAATGAAAAAGAAAATAATAGTTGCTTTGGCTTCTGCCATTGCCTTTATTGCTGTTTTCGTTGCTCAGGTCAGTGCCGCATCAGCTTGTTTTTGGTGCTTTTATGATCCAGAACTGCCAGAAGGGTTAAAGTAGCAGGTAAAAACAGTTAATTGTCCCATTAGTCAGTCGGCAGGAAGCTGTTCGGCTTCCTGCCTGATTAATAATTATAGGGTGTTTATATTATGTATTCAAAGAGAGAAAGACAAAAAAAGATCGCGGAAATGGCCCCGGTCGTCAGGATATTTGCCACAATATTTTGTGTTATTTCATTGGTATACATATTACCTATAGAGTCAATATCATACAGCACAATTAATGTTTTATTGATATTTTTACAATTGTTTAGCATATTAGCTGTATTAATCTTTTTTACAGTTGGCTTCGAACGATTTAGGGGAAAGCTTGTCGATGGCCGAGCAAATGAACCCATTATTTTGGATTACGCAACTTTGGTTGGTAGTTTGATTTTTCTATCCGTAATAATATTTGTTACCAGCGGGAACCAAAGCCCTTATAAAATCCTCTTCCTCCCCACGATCCTCTTTTATACCGTCCGCTTCGGCTTGAAATGGGGCTTTGCCGCCTCCGGCATGACCGCCTTTACCCTGACTGCGGTCAATGTGGCGGCTTTTGTGCAGCATAAAGCGCTAAACCTGGAGCTCGACATTATCTACATCGGGATATTTTTTTTGACCTCCTGGCTGGTAGGCTCAATGGTCGACATGGAGCGCGCCATCAGCGACCGCCTTTCCAGGCAGGTCAATGTGGATGACCTGACCGGGTTGTATAACCGCCGTTTTCTACAGGAGGAGCTTAAGCGTAAAACCGAAGAAGATAATGCCGCCTCCTTTGCCTTAATCATGATGGGCCTGGATTACTTTAAATATTTTAACGAAACCCGCGGCCACCAGGCGGGCGACCGGCTCCTTGTGGAAGTAGCGGGAGTTATCGTGGATACGGTAGGGGAATCAGGTAATGTTTTTCGTTCCGGCAGCGATGAATTTGCTGTTATTGTAGATCATGGAGACCGGGAGAAATCACTGGCTCTGGCGGAGGCGATCCGCAAGAGTATAAAAAATAACATTATCATACCAGATAAGGAAGGTTATTGGGATTACGACTTAACCGCTTCCCTGGGTCTTGCATTTTATCCGGCAGACGGATCTACCAGGGAGGATCTCCTTAATAAAGCCGAACAGGCTCTTTACAAAGCGAAAGTAATCAGCGGGAACAAGGTTGAAACCTTTTTCTCTGTCCTGGAATTTCTCAAGGCCCAGGTCGATGCCTCGGAGGAGGAGATGTTCAACAAGCTAACCGCTTTCCTGGCCATCATCAACGCCAGGGATAGCTATACCCACGGCCATTCAGAGAGAGTGCTGATCTACACCAGCATTATTGCTACACTTATGGGAATGCCGCCTCAGGCTAAAAAACATTTACAGTACGGCGCCTACCTGCATGATATCGGTAAAATCGAAATCGACAGATCCATACTGAATAATCCCGGTAAATTGAACAACTCTGAATGGGAGATTATGACCAAACATCCTCTCTGGGGGGCTAATATTGCCAGGCAGATCAAGGCCCTCAATCCCGCCATCCCGGCAATTCTGTACCACCACGAACGCTATGACGGCAAAGGTTATCCCTTTAATATGTCGGGTAAAGAGATACCTCTCGAAGGAAGAATAATGGCCCTGGCGGATTCGTTTGACGCAATGACGATAGAACGACCTTATAGAAAGGCAATATCATATGCTGAAGCAATTTCCGAGCTGGAAAGAAACAAGCAGGTCCAGTTTGACCCTGAAATAGTTGATCTGTTCACCGATTTTTTGAAGCGGTATCAAAATGTGGAACAGCTTTTGACGCCAAAGATAAGAGAAAATTATTTGTTCTAGCCCTCTATACCATTTCCCGCTTATCATTTATACATGCAAGGACTTGATTTTGCAAAATAGAGGAAAGATGCCGGGATCTGGCGAAATTAATTCAGGCCGGTTATATATGTTCATGATCATCACTGGCCGTACAGACAGTGGGTAAAAATGAGGGAGGGCTAAAAGTGAAGGAAGTAGTCGTTGTCAGCGCCGTGAGGACTGCAGTGGGCACTTTTGGTGGCTCTTTACGGGATGTTCCGGCAGTAGATTTGGGCTGCATCGCTATCAAATCAGCATTAGAAAGAGCCGGCCTTGACCCCGGAGAAGTGGACGAGGTCCTGATGGGGTGTGTTCTTCAGGGCGGATTAGGTCAGAATGTCTCCCGGCAGGCGGCGATTAAAGCCGGCATTCCTGCAGAGGTTCCTGCTGCCACTATTAACAAGGTTTGCGGCTCAGGTCTGAAAGCCATTACTGCGGCTGCCACGGCGATCCGTGCGGGGGAAGCCGATGTGATCGTAGCCGGCGGGACAGAGAACATGAGTGCCGCTGCCTATGCCGTGCAGGGAGCGCGCTGGGGGCTGCGAATGGGCGATGCCAAAACTGTTGACCTGATGATCAAAGATGGTTTATGGTGCGCTTTTGGGAATTACCATATGGGAATTACCGCTGAAAATATTGCCGAAAGATTTGGTATTACCCGGGAAATGCAAGATGAATTTTCCCTGAAAAGCCAGGAAAGGGCCCGCGCCGCCATCGAGAGCGGGCGCTTCAAGGATGAGATTGTCCCCGTAGCCGTGCCGCAGCGGAAAGGCGACCCCAAAATATTTGAAGTGGATGAGCACCCGCGGGAAACCTCTCTCGAAGCTCTGGCCAGGTTGCGCCCTGCCTTTAAAAAAGACGGCACCGTTACTGCGGGGAATGCCTCCGGGATCAATGACAGCGCTGCCGCTGTTGTGGTCATGAGCCTGGACAAGGCCAGAGAAAAGGGCATTGAACCGCTGGCTTTCATCCGCAGCTATGCTTCTGCAGGCGTAGATCCGGCGATCATGGGGACCGGACCTGTGCCGGCATCCCGCAAAGCTTTGCAAAAGGCCGGATGGACAGTCGGGGATCTCGATCTTGTTGAAGCCAATGAAGCTTTTGCCGTTCAGTCTCTTTATGTTTTAAGGGAGATGGATTTTGATCCGGATAAGGTTAATGTTAATGGCGGCGCCATTGCCCTGGGCCATCCCATCGGCGCCAGCGGCACCCGTATATTCGTGACGCTGCTTTATGAAATGAAGAGGCGGGGCGCTCACCGCGGACTGGCCACCCTCTGCATCGGTGGCGGCCAGGGAATCGCCTGCACCCTGGAAATGCCCTAATATCAGAAATCAGAATCCGGAAGACAGAAGCAAGATATCGCCATTAATAAATGGGGGTGAGCCTCGCCCCTACTTGTCACCTGGGCGGAGCAAGGGATCCCCAAATTGGATTCCGCCAATATTTGAACTCCCCCTTTGCAAAAGGGGGTCGGGGGGATTTTATTTTTTTTCAAGGAAAGCCCCCCCAACTTTAGCCGGTTGCCTTCAGGGATGCGATTTGCTATAATACACCTGCGAGGGCGTGTGGCTCAGCTGGGAGAGCGCCTGGTTCGCATCCAGGAGGTCAGGGGTTCGAGTCCCCTCACGTCCACCAAATCAAATACCATCTATTGATAAAAGTAATTTTATCGACAGATGGTATTTTGTTTGCCCAAAGATCCAGTAATACCGGGCAAATCTGCGTTTGCAGGGTTTGGATTGTAGCAATAGTGGGGTAGATGATAGAATACAAGAACGGCCTGTGATTTCTTTATAGCTGTTCAGAAAAAATCGGCCATGGACTTTGCAACGTTTTGATTTCAGAAATGGACGGAGTGGAGGCTACACGCCTGATCAAACGAGATTTTCCCGGAACAGCGGTTTTGGCATTAACCACATTTGATGACGATGAATCCATTCCCGGTACCATAACCCACGGTGCTTCGGGGTATTTTCTGAAGGACATCAGCGGGATAAAACTGGCCGAAGCCATCCGTGATACTGTGCAAGGAAGCGTCATTTTACCGGGACTATTGCCGCCAAAGTCACAAAGCATATCGGCAGGCAAGGCAAAGCGGAAACATCGCTGGAGTGGAATGTGCGTGCGAGCGGTGAGAAATTATGAGGTGTAAGTATGAAAAAATAAGAATTCTTGGGGACCACAGGATGTGGATATGGTTTATCTTTATATCCGTAATAATTAGCTTGTTCGTCATGCTGTTTTCCGGCAGTCTGCAAATTAAGCGGAATATGCGTGCCGATGCGCCGCTTGACGAATTTAAGTCATATATGGACGAGCGCATTCCCGCTCTGATGAAGCAGTATAGTATTCCGGGCTGCAACATCGCTCTTGTTAAGAACGGCGAAATCGCATGGACACAAGGCTACGGTTATGCTGATATGGCAAGCAGCAGAGCGCTGACGGTCGACACAGCCATGAGTGTTCAATCCATTACAAAACCTGTTACAGCTTGGGGAGTTATGCGGCTTGCAGAAAAGGGTCTCATCGACCTGGATACTCCGGTGTCGCAGTATCTAAAAAGCTGGCAATTTCCGTTGACTGACTATCCGACAGAAAAAATTTCGGTACGGCAGCTTTTAAGTCACACTTCGGGGATGCCATTGGGGGATTTCACCAACATCTATTCCCCCGGCGAGGTGATGCCCTCCAACCGGGATGTGATGACCGGGGAAGCGGTGCTGATGCGTGAACCGGGGACAGGATTTTCGTATTCTAACACAGGCTATAACCTATTAGAAATATTAATCGAGGATGTCACTGGACAAAGCTTTTCAGAATATATGCGCACGGAAGTTTTACTTCCGCTGGGCATGGAAAGCTCCTTCTTTGACATAGACACGGCGGCGAAGCCTTACCCACCCACGGGGTATAACCTCAGAGGGGAACCGGTTCCTGTCTATCTCTATCCCTCAAAGGCTTCAGGCGGTCTGTTTGCCACAGCTCACGATATTGCCCGCTTTGCGGTAGCGGGCTTGCAGGAAAACCCTGTTCTAAGTATCGAGAGCATTAATCGAATGTATCAACCTGAGAGCCATAAAATCGGCATTTACGGTTTGATATTTGAAGCGTATGGATTTGGTCACTATATCGAAAAGCTGCCAAACGGTGCGCTTTCAGTTTCTCACGGCGGCCAGGGCAATGGCATCATGACGCATTTGCAGGCTGTGCCGGAGACAGGTGACGCCATCGTGATTCTCACAAACAGCCAGCGAAGCTGGCCTTTCATTGCCTATGTTTTAAGTGACTGGGCGCAGTGGCGAGGCTTTCCTTCTGTCGGCATGGGAAGGATTATCTGGGGGCACTATGTACTTTGTGTCGTGATCGGCATGATGGTCTCGGCAAGCCTAATGGTGATGTTGAGGCTGGTCTTGGCCTTTTATCAGCAAAAAAGAACTGGATTCAGGCTGCTTCGAGTTAGCGCAGCATCTATTTTGCTCGGAATTCTAATCTGGTGCGCTTGCCAGGAATACTTATTTATAACTTCGGTTTTTCCGGTTCTGTCTGTGTGGCTTGGGGGAGCGGCATTCCTGTTCTCTATAGTACTGCTGTTGTCTGTGGCTGTACCCGCACGTCCAAGAAAGAATGATATACTATAATGATGAATTTGGCATCGGTGTGTTGCTTCTATTTGTTGCCTGATATATTGCTGCGGTCACTTATCAGATGTTTATGCTGGTCAGCAGATATTTTTATATTTCAGCCGTTCCAGGTGTGCAGGCATATAGTCAGCAGATGGCGAAATCTTTACCGTAGCCTGACCGGCTTTAATGTTATTCGCGGGACGGAGATGGAGATATTGAAGAAGGCCGGGGAGGTGCTGTGCGGCCCATGATAACAGCGGTCCTGGTAGGGGCCGGCAACCGGGGCAAGGATGCCTACGGTGCCTGGGCCCTGGAAAACAGTCACAGGTTAAAATTTGCTGCCGTGGCCGAGCCGCTGACTGCGCGTCGTGAAGCCTTTGCCGCAGCACACGGTCTTCCGCCGGAGAGATGTTACCCGGGCTGGGAGGAGCTCTTTGCTGCAGGACGGATGGCCGACATCTGTTTCATTGCGACCCAGGACCGCTTGCATACTGCACCGGCCCTGGCTGCGCTGGAGTTGGGCTACCATGTCCTGCTGGAAAAGCCCATGGCCGTTACGGAGGCGGACTGCCGCCGGCTGGTTGAGGCATCCGAAAAGGCCGGCCGGCAGCTACGGGTCGCCCATGTTCTCCGCTATACAAGATTCTTTCAAACTATCAAGGCGGCCGTGGCGGGGGGATTGATCGGCCGCATCGTCAATATCAATCACAGTGAAAATGTCAGCTACTGGCATTTTGCCCATTCATACGTGCGCGGCAACTGGCGCCGCGCGGACGAGTCCAGCCCCATAGTTCTGGCCAAGACCTGTCATGACCTCGATCTCATCTACTGGTTGATCGGCGCCCCGGCGCTTAAGGTCAGCTCATTTGGAGGGCTCTTTTTTTACCGGCCGGAAAACGCGCCGCCGGGAGCGGCGAAGCGCTGCCTGGAGGGGTGCCCGCACCTGGACACCTGCCTGTGGGCGGCGCCGCGGATTTACTTAAAAGCGGAACCGCTGCTGCAGATCGGCACACGCTCGCGCTATTTCCATAATCGGCTTTTGGCCGGCGCCGCACTGCGCTGCCCGGGACTGGTCAATGGACTGGGCAGGCTTTATTCTCCCTTGAAAACACTGGGCAACTGGGATCAATGGCCCGTTTCGACCATCACCGATGCGCCCTCCAGCAGGGAAGCCAAGCTGCAGGCGCTGCGGGAAGGGCCCTACGGCCGCTGTGTCTTTTTCTGCGATAATGACGTCAATGACCACCAGGTGGTTAATATGGAGTTTGCTGGAGGAGCAACCGCCTCGCTGACCCTGCATGGCTTTGCATCCTCCGAGGGCCGCTGGATCCGCATAGAGGGGACCGGGGGCACCCTTTTCGGCAAGCTCACCACCGAGCACCAGGAGATCATCGTTTATGATCACCACCAGGTGCGAAAAAAGCTGCTTCTGGATCTGGACTTGGATCTGCGGGGTCACGGCGGGGGCGATGAGGGGCTGATGGAATCGCTAATGGCTTCTCTCGATGGCGCCTCTTCCAGTCCAGAAGGCCCTGAAGTGCTCACCTCCGCCCGCGCCTCCCTGGAAAGCCATCTCCTGGCTTTTGCCGCGGACAGGTCGCAGCATGAAGACCGCATTGTCTACATGGACGAAATGCGGCATTCTGCCTGTCATCCTGAGCATCTTGCCTGTCATCCTGAGCGAAGCGAAGGATCTCTAGAAAAATGATCCATGCAAGAAAAAGTTGTCTTATTCAATGATCGCTTACCGTATGACAGTAAAACCGTTTGGCCGCATTATTCCGCTTTACTTTTTATCCGTTTTTAACTATAATTACTCATGAAGCTCGTTAAAATATGGGGACGTGGCTCAGGGGGAGAGCGCTTGACTCACATTCAAGAGGTCGGAGGTTCAAATCCTCTCGTCCCCACCATGGAAAGTTGGAGGTTCCCGGCGCAGATGATGCCTGGGAACCTTTTATTTATGCGTCCCTTAGACAACAGAGCGCCGTATTAGTTTACAGAAGGCCTTTGTCAATTGCGGGTAGAATAGTATGGTAAGCTTAATCCAAAAAGGAGCGGATTATACGTGCAACCGATTGATGAACTGTCTGTAAATACAATTCGTTTTTTAGCGGTAGATGCCATTGAGAAAGCAAATTCCGGCCACCCCGGACTGCCCATGGGCGGGGCGGCGATGGCTTACGCCCTGTGGACGCGTTACCTGAAGCATGATCCCTCTGCGCCGGATTGGCCGGATCGCGATCGCTTTGTGTTATCGGCCGGGCACGGCTCCATGCTGCTTTACGCGCTGTTATACCTTTCCGGTTACGATCTTCCGCTTGATGAAATAAAGAACTTCAGGCAGTGGGGCAGCAAGACGCCGGGACATCCCGAATACGGGGTTACGCCAGGGGTGGAGGTCACCACAGGCCCGCTGGGGCAGGGCTTTGCCGCCGCGGTGGGCATGGCCATTGCCGAAAGGCGCCTTGCTGCAGAATTCAACCGTCCCGGCTTTCCAATTGTGGATCACCATACATATATATATGCCGGCGACGGCTGCATGATGGAGGGGATTAGCTCCGAGGCAGCATCGCTGGCCGGCCACTTAAAGCTGAACAAGCTGATCTGCCTCTATGACGACAACCGGGTCACCATTGACGGCGGCACCGATATCACCTTCACTGAAGATGTGGGCAGGCGCTTCGAGGCCTATGGATGGCAGGTGCTGCGGGTAGAGGATGGCAATAACATAGATGAGGTTGCCGCAGCAATCGGCCGGGCCCGCGAAAGCGATCGCCCCAGCCTGGTCATGGTGCGCACGGAGATAGGCTACGGCTCGCCGCATAAGCAGGGGAAGCCAGAATCGCACGGCGCTCCCCTGGGCGCAGAAGAGGCCCGCCTGACCAAGGAGAGGCTGGGCTGGCCGCTTGAGCCGCCATTTAACGTACCGGTAGAAGTGAAGGCACACTTTGAAAAGCTCCGGGATGAGCTGGGGCGGCAGAAAGAAGAGTGGGAGCGGCTTATGGCCGCTTACCGCGAGAAGTTTCCGGAGGAAGCCGCCCGCTGGGACACCTGGCACTCTTATGAGCTTCCGGAGGAGCTGCTCAGCGATCCGGCCCTATGGGAATTTGAGAAACCAGCCGCTACCAGGGCCGCTTCAGGCCAGGTGCTGCAGATGCTGGCGAAATATCTTCCCAACCTGATGGGAGGTTCGGCCGATTTAAATGCTTCTACAAAAACCTATCTCAAAGGGCTGGGAGATTTCCAGGCCGGCAATCCGGCGGGCAGTAATATTGCCTTCGGCGTGCGCGAACATGCCATGGGCACGATCCTGGCCGGGATTGCCCTGCACGGCGGCTTGCGCCCCTTTGGCTCGACCTTCTTCGTGTTTTCAGATTATATGAAACCCTCGCTCAGGCTCTCCGCGCTGATGGGGGTGCCGGTTGTCTATGTATTTACCCACGACAGCATTGCTGTGGGCGAAGACGGCCCCACGCATCAGCCAGTGGAGCAGCTGGCCGGACTGCGCTCCATTCCCAACCTGGATGTGCTCCGCCCTGCCGACGGCCGGGAGACAGCGGCGGCCTGGCTGCACGCTCTAAAGCGCACTGAGGGCCCTACGGCGCTGGTGCTGTCGCGCCAGGATCTGCCCCAGATCCCCGGCAGCGGCAAGGATGCGCTTAAGGGAGCCTATATCGTGGGCCTGGAAAAAAGCCGGCCGGCCGATTTGATTATCATCGCCGGCGGCTCCGAAGTTGCCCCGGCGCTGCAGGCCAAAGAGATTCTCGAAGACAAGGGATTCTCTGTCCGCGTTGTCAGCATGGTCAGCCGGGAGATTTTCGAAAGGCAGGATGAAAGATACCGGCAGCAGATTTTGCCGGATGAAATTGAGTGCCGGCTGGCCGTTGAAGCGGCCTTGCCGCTGGGCTGGGAGCGCTACACGGGGAGCCGCGGCAGCGTCATCGGCGTGACCGGTTTCGGCGCTTCGGCGCCGGGCGCCATTTTGATGGAGAAAATGGGTTTTACCGCGGAGAACATTGCCTGCCAGGCCGAAAAGCTTCTAGGGAGACGGTAGAGAGGCGCGCAGAGTTCGACCTGGCATGTGAACGCAGGACGACCCCGGCTTATGGAATATGCGTGATGAACGCCGGAGATGTTGCGTGGGCGCGCAGGGGCCGCCCTACAACAGGACGCGGCTGCGAACAAACTCCTTGCCGGCATCATATGCGTCCTTCAACGCTGCCGGATTGCTGTTGATCGCGCCCATGTTGTCCAGGCCCTGTAAATGCAGCATCCCGCCGTAGTGGTAGTTAATGCTGTGGAAAAAGACCCCGGCAATGAACGCGGCATTATCGCCAAATTCCGGCTTGCGCAGCGCTCCCGCGCAGAGAAGGAACCCCGCTTTTTTCTGCTCGGGGAGAACAAAAGGCTTTTTCAGCCGGTACTTGGCATGCCACCAGCATTCAAAGCGGTCAATGAATATCTTTAACTGCGCCGAAAGGGAGCCAAAATATATTGGGGTAGCCAGAACGAGGCCTCTTGCCTCGACAACCTTCTTGTAAAGAGGCTGCATATTATCTTCTACTACGCATTTCCCGTCCCTGGCGCAGAGTTCGCAGCCCCGGCACGGAGACAGCCGGAGTTCGTGAAGGCGAATCAACTCCACGGCGATCTCTTTCTCTTCAGCGGCCCGGCAAAATGAACGCAGGGCCAGTTCACTGTTTCCATTGCGGCGCGGGCTGGATGAAATTGCCAGAATGTCAGGCACAAAAATCACCCCCAGTAGATGTATTCCACAGAAAGCGGCGGTTACCTTCAGGATATTGCCTAGAAAAGGCAGCAAATCAATTAAATCGCCGGGAAACGGGAGCAATCCGGGTTTAATTGGAGCCAGGCACCAGTATATACCACCACAGGAATGTTGCCAATAGACCCGGGATGGCATCATAATGTAGACAATATTAATATTCAGCTTAATTGGCAGTCTGATTCCGGGGGGGTGGGGCAATGTCAGATTATCAGGATGGCGCTTTAACCAGAGAAGAAAAAAATTATGCCATGCTTGCCCATCTGCTTGCGCTTGCGGTTTTTATCCTGCCCTCCTTCGGTAATATAATTGGCCCGCTGATCATCTGGCTGATCAAGAAAGACGAATCTGCTTTCGTAGATAAAAACGGCAAAGAATCGCTTAACTTTCAAATCAGTGTAACCATTTACATGATTGCGGCCGTTATCCTGACTGTTCTCAGTCTTGGTATACTTTTTCTCCTGCCGGTTGCCGTGTCCATAGTGTGGCTGGTGTATGTTGTGATCGCCACTGTTAAAGTCAGTAATGGGGAAGACTATTCTTATCCGCTGACGATACGGTTTATCAAGTAGGCCGGCGGGCATCATAATCTTAAAGGTTTCATCCATTCCTTCCTTCAGCTTCCTCTCCACCGGCGAGATCGGTTCAATTGATCACCTCGGCATTTTGGCAGCATAAATATCGGTTTTTGAAATCATTCTAAAGTACTGCCGGGAATGCCAAAAAGAGAGAGGTGTGCTCAAATGAAAAAGGTGGTTTTAATTGAACCGCAGTCCAAGGAAGATCATGTCTACAAAACAGTGCGGATGCCCCGCCTGGGGCTGCCGCTGCTGGGGGCCCGGCTGAAGGCTGCCGGTTACCGGGTGGAGCTTTACCTGGGGAGGGGCATGTCGCTGCCCTGGTCCAGAATTGTTGATGCCGGCCTGGTAGGCATTTCCACTACCACGGCCACCAGCAGCGAGGCCTACCGGATTGCCGGCTACCTGAGGTCACGCGGCCTGACGGTCATGATTGGGGGGATCCATGCCCATTTTATGCCCGATGAGGCGCTGGGCCATGCCGATTACGTGGTGCGCGGAGAAGCTGACCTAACTATTGTGCCCCTGCTCCGCGCCCTGGAGGAGGGCCGGCAGCCCTGGGATATTCCGGGAGTTTCATTCTGGAACGGCCAGGAGGCGGTTCACAATCCCTGCTCAGCGGAACCGGTGGAGATGGATCAGCTTCCGCTTCCCGATTTCTCGCTCTTCGAAGGGCAAAAACCATTCCGGACAATTCCGGTAATGACCTCCCGGGGTTGCCCCTTCAATTGCACTTTCTGCAGCGTCACTCTCATGTTCGGGCGCCGCTACCGCTTTCGCAGCACGGAAAGCGTCTTGAGGGAGCTGGCCGCTTACCGGGGCCGCAGCATATTTTTTTGCGACGACAATTTTACCGCCAACACCGTGCGGAGCAAGGAGCTCTTTCAAGGGATGATCGACCACGATATAGGGTTGAAAGGATGGGGCGCCCAGGTGCGCGCGGAAGCGGCCCGGGATCCGGAGCTGCTTGAACTGATGCGGCGCTCCGGCGGGAACATGGTCTATGTGGGACTTGAATCGATTAACCCGGACACCCTGGCCGCGTTTAACAAGCAGCAGAGCGTGGAAGATGTGAGAGAATGCGTCCGCCGCTTTCATGAGTACGGCATCAGGGTGCACGGCATGTTTGTCTTCGGCGGCGAAGGCGATACGGTGCAGACGATCCGCGATACGGTCGATTTTGCCCTTCATTCCCGCATCGACAGCGTGCAGTTTTTAACCCTCACGCCCCTGCCGGGAACACCGCTTTTTCAGCAGCTGGAAGCCGAGGGGAGGCTCCTGACCAGGCAATGGGACCTTTATGACGGGCATCACGCCGTTTTTCAACCCGCGAAGATGTCACCCGAAGAACTGCAGCATGAGACTATCGCCGCGTTCAAGCGATTCTATTCCTTGCGCAACATATTTAAGAATACCTTTTTAACCGGCTGGGAAAGCTCGTTTTACCGTTCGGTAGGATGGTGGCTGGTCCGTCATTTTGAAAGAAAGAGCCGCTGGTATAACCGGGCCTTGGCGCGGCTGCAGGATATAGACTCCAAGCCGGTACCCCTTCTTTTCAGGCTGTTAAAAGGCAGCCCGGAGCGGCAAGGTGAAGAAAAATCTGCGTCACTACGGATTTTTTTGGTTGAGAAAAAGGGAACTCTTCACCTGCGCCTGCAGGGCATTATCAGCAGCTTAAATCTGCGCGAGCTGATTCGGACCGTGCGGGCGCTCCTGCCGCGTCGCTGTTTCCACCTGGTAGTCAATGTTGAAGGGCTTCACTTCGCATCAGATAAAGTTGTTGTTGCTTTCACCCGCTTCCTGGAGTGGCTCGGGGAGCGCACTCGCCGCCTGCAGGTTGTAATTTCCGGGGACGGAGAACAGCGGAAGAACTTTCTGGGAAAGGAGCGCCGCGTGAAGTTCCCCCGCTTCGAGCTTCTTCTGGGCAAGCGTTAACGAGGCAGGAGAGGGCAGGATATCTACCCTCCTGGATAGAAATAACCATCTTGGTTGATTTTTTTTTAAACAAGGATTAAACCAATTTCGCTTGTTGTCGGGATATATCGACAGTAACACTAAAGACGTTGGGTCAGGTGATAAATAACAGCAAAGAATCCTGCTGTTGCCGGCCCCTCAAGGAGCATGGGGATTGTATTATATTGCCGTTGTCGGCGGTTCGCAGTGTGATTCCGGATTGGCTTCCCTGGCGGAGGAAGTGGGCGCGGGGATAGCCCTTCGGGGCGGGATTGTGGTCTGCGGCGGCGGTGGGGGAGTCATGGAGGCGGCTTCGCGGGGCGCACGGGCTGCTGGAGGAATGGTCCTGGGAATACTCCCCGGAGACGATCCCCGCAGAGGCAATCCCTATCTGACCCTGGCAGTGGCCACCGGGCTGGGAGAGGCCCGCAATGCCGTTATTGCCAGGACGGCTGATGCGCTTATTGCCGTGGGAGGCGAATACGGCACCCTCTCCGAGGTCGCCCTTGCTTTAAAAATGGGGAAGCCCGTGATAGGCCTGAAAACCTGGAAATTCGAGCCTCCCCAGAGGCTCGAAACTGGCATAATCCACTGTGAGACGGCCTCCGGGGCAGTTGAAGCGGCCTGGAAAGCGGCCGGCGCCACAGCCCGGTCTTGATAGACCAATTGTGAAGTAAGGACCTTTCCGTGGCAGAGGACAGGGGACTGTTGCTTTAAACGCGGTATTTTTCTCTTTTCCGGTACTGGTTTGGGCGGCTCATGAGCCGCCCCTACAACGATGACCAAACGAATAAGGGCTGTAGGGGCCGGGCATGCCCGGCCCGAATTGTTTTGGCCTGGCGATATACTATCTGAGCTCGCCGGTGAGGCACAGACCTTCGTTTAGGGAAGCCTTTAGCTGCCGTTTTCCGGTCTGGGCTTCTGCGGGCGGGGATGGAACCCCGCCC
>FZPS01000151.1_pt289 | contig 29604 bp, 37 predicted proteins | sample 1817821 | NCBI WGS metagenome assembly FZPS01 (sample SAMEA104158645, study PRJEB21678) | metagenome | place: Germany | collected 2015-04-21
GTTGAATCGTTGAATGTTGCCGGTATGCAGAAGAATCACTGTCTTGCTCAGAGCATCTCCGATGTATCGTGGAGCGCTTTCTTCACGATGCTGGAATACAAGTGTCAGATGCATGGGAAGACGCTCTCAAAGATCGGACGATTTGATCCGTCATCAAAGATATGCAGTACCTGCGGATACCTCAACCGGGATCTCGTTCTTGCAGAGAGAGAATGGATCTGTCCTGATTGCGGTACTCACCACGACCGCGACATCAACGCGGCAATCAATATCAAGAAGTTCGCCCTGCAAGATCAAAATCTTGTCGGGGTATCAGGCGTGGAACGCGCCGAAGGGCCTGTGGACTCGCTCCCGATGGGGAGGGGGATGAAACAGGAAGTCCCGCCCGCAAGCGCGGGGTAGTTCACATCCTCTGCCTACAACATAATCCATATATCCTCAGCAGTTAATCAGACACTAGATGTAGCCGTTCACTGCGGCGTGGAGTAAATGGTAGTCGTAGACCTTGTGACCATAGAGATCATATTATTCTTTATCTGTTTGCTCCTCTCAGGCTTCTTCTCAAGTTCAGAAGTTGCCCTTATATCGATAACCCGGGCGAAAGTCCATGCGCTCCTCAGCCAGGGTCGGAAAGGAGCAGAAGCTCTCGATATCCTGAAACGATCGACCGACACCGTCCTGATCACCATCCTCATCGGGAACAACATCGCCAACATCGCTGCGGCATCGCTCGCGACCGCGATAGCCATCGGCATCTACGGCGACGTCGGTATCGGTATAGCAACCGGCGTCACCGTCATCCTGATGCTGATCTTCGGCGAGATCGGGCCGAAGATGTACGCCTCCCGGCATATCGAGGAGCTGGCACTCCGCGTCTCCCGACCCATCCTCTACTTCTCAAAAGCGATCTACCCCGTGCTCTGGATCTCCGACCACATCAAACAACAGTTCGCCTTCAGACCCGGGGTGGCTGAACAGGTCGTCACCGAAGAAGAGATCAAAGAGTGGATCGACGTCGGCGAGGAAGAGGGGACCATCGAGGAGCAAGAACGGGAGATGCTCTACTCGGTACTGCGTTTCGGTGATACAACGGTCCGCGAGGTGATGACACCCCGGGTCGATGTCATCATGATCGGGGATACCAGCACACTCGAGAACGCCCTCTCCATCTTCAACGAGACCGGTTTTTCCCGGATCCCGGTCTATCACGAACAGATTGACAACGTCATCGGACTCCTAAACGTCAAAGATATCTTCGCGGCTGCATTCCGCCAGCAGATGGACGTGACGATCAAGGAGTTGATGTATGAGCCCTGTTTCGTCCCGGAGAGCAAAAAGATCGACGAACTCTTAAAAGAGCTCCAGGTGAAGAAACAACACATGGCAGTCGTCCTCGATGAATACGGCTCGTTTGCTGGTATCGTGACGGTCGAGGATATGCTTGAGGAGCTGGTGGGCGAGATCATGGACGAGTTCGATGAAGAGGAACCCGAGGTGCAACAGATCGAGGAGGGGGTCTACCTGGTCGACGCACGGGCATGGGTAGGACACCTCAACAAGAACCTGAACCTCGATCTCCCGCTGACGGACTCGTACGAGACCCTCGGCGGCCTGGTCATCGATCGACTGGGATACATCCCCCACCGTGGCGAGGTGGCCAAGATCGAGGAGAGCAACATCGAGCTCATCGTGATGCAGATGCGGGGTCGACGGATCGTCAAAGTGAAGATGATCACAACCGGCAGGGATGAACCGGATGGATCCGGATAAAGAGATCAGGGAGAACGATATCGATGGATACAGAGAAGCCTGTTCACAAAAAAAGAATTGCAGCACTGGCCTCAGGGCGAGGATCAAACTTCCAGGCGGTGATCGATGCCATCGCGGCCGGGGATATACCGGCCATCTGCACCGGTCTCATAACCGACAACCCCCAGGCGCACGCGATAGAGCGGGCCAGGGCTGTCGGAGTGCCGGTTACGGTCATCGACTATGCGAATTTCTCCACGAAGGCGGCTTACGAAGAGATGCTCCTCGCTGCGATGCGAAACTGCCGGGCAGACCTTTTTGTTCTTGCTGGCTACATGCGGATCCTTGGGCCCGCCATCGTGCACGAGTTCTCGGGTCGGATGATGAACATCCACCCTGCCCTGCTCCCGGCATTCGCCGGTCTGAACGCACAGCAACAGGCGATCGAGTATGGAGTGAAGGTCGCGGGCTGCACCGTTCACATCGTGGATGAGGGGATGGATACCGGCCCCATCGTCATCCAGCGATGCGTGCCGGTCCTCCCGGATGATGACGAGTCGAGCCTTGCCGACCGGATCCTTGCCGAAGAACATACGGCACTCCCGCTCGCAGTGAAGCTCTTCTGCGAAGATCGCCTGGAGATCACCGATCGGCGGGTACGGATCCGATGATCCGGACACCTGACCCCTATCCCCTCACTCCATCCTCAAAGCCAAATATCTTGATGGAATGGATCACACCATGGCGGATATGACCCGAAGATCAGGCTCGCGGAGGCTCGCACGGGAGAGAATCGAGATCCTCTTTACCCGTGCGGCGGAGTTCTACCCTGAAAACCCCCTATGGAGCAACCGCTGTGTCGAGCTGGCACGAAAGATCGGCATGCGCCACCGGATACGGATAGATCGGCATCTGAGGCGCCAGTTCTGCCGTCGGTGCAACACCTACCTGGTCCCGGGATCGAATGCACGGGTCAGGATCTACCGGGGTCGCGTGATCGTCACCTGCCTCGCCTGCGGGCACCGGTCAAGGTACCCGGTCGGGAGACCTCGGCCATGAACAGGGAGTCGTTCCAGGATCTCAGGCCTACCGTCTGGATCGGGAAGCGGGGTGCGACGAACGTCATAATCGACGAAATCCGGCGCCAGCTCAAGAAGCGGAAGATCGTGAAGGTCCGGTGGCTCCGGAATACCGAGGTCGATCCGGGAGGTATCGCAGCATCAGCCGGTGCAGATCTCCTGGATGTCAGGGGGCGGACACTTGTCCTTGCGGAGCGACGGAGCCGATCGCCCGGCCGAGATTCTCGAAATATATAAAACGTCATTGGACGAATATGTAAAGACTGTTAGCGATAGTGAGGATCATCTATGACAACTGTATATGACATTCCTGCCGATATGCTTATCCGGCAGGTGGCAGAAGAACTCAAGAAAAATCCGCAGGTTCAGCCCCCGGACTGGGCGGCTTTTGCAAAGACGGGGGTACATAAACAGATGCCCCCTGAGAACGACGATTGGTGGTATGTGCGTGCAGCATCGGTCTTCCGGCGAGTCTATATCGATGGGCCGGTCGGGACCCAGAGGATGCGCAGCATTTACGGCGGCAAACGCGACCGGGGTTCAGCCCCTTCACAGTTCCGCCGGGGAAGTGGCTCGGTCATCAGGAAGATCCTTCAACAGCTCGAAGCGGCGGGGTATATCTCTCATACCAGTGAGGGGCGTATCGTCACCGCGGCAGGCAGATCGTTCCTGGACGGGGTCGCGTACACCCTGAAGGCGGATGCCGCCGGGGTTGCACCGGGACTTGCGAAATACTGATTCAGAGGAGGGATGAAGCGAATGGTAGACGACGAACTCGCGGAACTTCGCCGCCGAAGGATGGAACAGCTGCAGCAGCAACAGGCGATGGATCAGCAGGCACTTGAAGAAGAGGCTCTGCGCCAGAAGCAGATCGAGTCACAGATCCGCCTCGCCCTCATGGAAATTCTCGAACCCGAAGCGAGGGAGAGGCTCAATACCATCAAGTTGACCCGGCCGGAGTTTGCGAAAGCGGTCGAACAGCAACTGGTGATGTTGGCACAGAGCGGGAGGATCCGGGAACGGATCACCGACGACCAGCTCAAGAGCTTGCTTGTCCAGTTGACGCCTTCAAAGAAAGAGTTCAGGATTACACGAAGATAATGAAGGCGGGTGTGCTCTTCTCGGGAGGGAAAGACAGCGCGCTGGCGGCGATCCTGCTTGCACGTGACTACGATGTGGAGTTGAATACCTGCGTGTTCGACCCCGATCAGGAAGTTTTAGCCGTGCAGGCTGCAGCAGCCGCCATCGATCTCCCCTTCCGGAGGAGGGTGCTTGGGAGAGATCTCCTGGATGAGGCGGTCGACCTGCTCCTCTCGTGCGGCTACCCAAACGACTCGATCAGTATGGTCCATCGGGCAGCTGTCAGAACCCTTGCGGGTGAGTATGCGGTTGTGGGCGATGGCGCCCGCCGAGACGACCGGGTCCCACGGATCGAGCGATCCGAGGTGCAGCACCTTGAGGCAACCACCGGATGTTCCTACGTCCGGCCGTTGCTCGGCTACGGGAAGCCGGAGGTGAAACGCCTCGCAGAGAAGCTTCTCGTGGTGCAGTACGGGGAGACCGATGACATCGGGAGCGGTGACTACGAACAGGAGATCCGCCGGGCTATCCGTGCCCGCGGCATCAACCCAGCGCTTTTCTTCCCGCCCCACCACCTGCAGTCGCTGGTGGTCGGCAGGAGAGAGGCTTAAGGGATATTCAGTGAGTGATACGTTATGAGCAAGTTAATGAAGGGCCGGAAGATCCGGCTGGCAAAGGCATGCGAGCAGAACCGCCGTGTGCCGGCATGGGTGATGATGAGGACCAACCGCGCGGTTGCGTCGCATCCGAAGCGACGCAACTGGAGGCGGAGTACCTTAAAGGTGTAGGGTTATGGCAGAGGCATTAAAAGAGCATATCTATATCATCCCCCTCCGTGAAGTGAAGCGTGCGCCCCGATGGAAACGGGGGAATACCGCCATCAAGGATGTCCGGGCATTTCTCGAACGGCACATGAAGAGCGACGACGTCAAGCTGGACCGGAGTATCAATGAGAAGATCTGGGAATGCGGCAGTGGCAAACCCCCACGGAAAATTCGCGTCCGTGCGATGAAGTTTGAGGATGGACAGGTCCAGGCCGAGCTCGCCGAGGAGTGAAATGACAGGAACGATCGATCTCTCGGGCGATCCGAATATAGGCGTCTACGCCCGTGTATTTGAGGATGTGGCAATCGTCCACCCCGAGATGCCTGAGGAGTTCACCGGCACCCTCGCAGAGGAGCTCGATGTCGATATCGTAGCCACCCCCATCCAGGAGAGCACCATCATCGGCTCACTCGTCGCCGGGAACAGCCAGGGCCTTGTCGTCAGCAGCCTTGTGACCCCCGACGAGCTGGCAATCCTTGAGGAGTACCGGGACGTCCTCCTGCTTGAGGGGTCCATCAATGCGGCAGGCAACGTGATCCTCGCAAACGACTACGTCGCCGCCATCCATCCTGATATGGCGATCGACGTCGTCGAGGAGATCGGGTCGTTCCTCTCGGTGCCGGTGGTCCGACTCTCGCTTGGAGGCATCAAGACCATCGGTATGGCCGGGTGCGCAACCAATACGGGGATCCTCGTCCACCCACGGGCAAATGAGACAGAGATCGCTGCCCTTGAACGGGTCGTCGACCTCCCTATTGGCATTGGTTCGGTGAACATGGGCAGCGGACTTATTGGCACCGGGCTTCTTGCAAACAGCAAAGGATATGTCGCGGGATCCTTCACGAGCGGATTTGAACTGGGACGGATAGAGGAAGTCTTTGGGTTTTTGGAGTGAGCGAGTCATGGAGAACCAGATGTTTGAAGTAGTGGGCACATGTATGATCAAGAACGAATGGAAGCCCTACCGGAAGGTGGTCGCAGCCCCGAACGAAAATCAGGCAAAAGAGCGAGTTTTCACGGATATCGGGAGCAAGCATCGCCTGAAGAGAAGTTATATCATCATCGAGTCGGTTACCGTAGTGGCTGGTGAGTGATGTGGAAACGATAGATCCTCGTGAGATACAGGCCCTTCAGATGTACCTGAACGAGTACGGACAGCAGGCAGAGATCCTGACACAGCAACTCGGTATGATCGAGCAGCAGCGCCTTGAGTCTGCTGCCGCTATCGAGTCCATCCAGGCCCTCCAGGAGAGCGACGATGGTATCGTTCTCCTCCCCATCGGGGGTGGCGCCCTTCTCCGGGTGAAGGTGCTCGATCATGGACACGTCCTGGTGAACCTCGGTGCCGACGTCTCTGTCGAACAGGCGAGCGCGGATGCGGTTGAGTATCTCGAGGATCGGATGACAGAACTTGAGGCACTGGGAAAGAAGGTTGCAGGTTCCATTGAGCAGCTGCAGGGGCAGATAGCACAGATATCACGGCGCCTCGAGGCTGCCTACCAGGGGGCCCGACAGTCCCAGGCAGGCCAGAGCGGATCCTGATGTTTGATTCATTAAAGAAGAAGCTCCAGAGTATCAAGACAAAGTTTGCCTCGAATATCGAGGAGGCCGCCGGGGCTGAACCGGCTCTGCCGGCAGCGGAGCAGCCGGCGGAACCAGAACCCACCCCCCCAACCCCGGCTCCAACCTCCCAAGAACCGGAAACGCCCGAGATGGCCCGGGATAAACCTACGTTCTTCAACAAGGTGAAGGTCCTGGTCCGTGACCGGGAGGTCCTCCTCAAGGAGAAAGATATCGAGGAACCTCTCTTTGAACTGGAGATGGTCCTTCTCGAGAGCGACGTCGCACTCCCGGTCACCGACGAGATCATCGCCCGGATGCAGAGAGATCTCGTGGGCCGGCACAAAAAGATCGGTTCGTCGATCGATGATCTGGTCACCTCCACCCTCCGGTCAGCGCTCTGTGGAGTGCTGGGCGAAGGTCTTGATCTCCTCGAGTACGTCAGGGAGAGTGAGCGGCCCGTGAAGATCCTCTTCACCGGTGTCAACGGGACCGGGAAGACGACGACCGTCGCAAAGGTTGGCCACTACCTTCAGGAGAACGGTTTCTCGGTGGTCATCGGCGCAGGGGATACCTTCCGTGCAGGAGCGATTGAACAACTCAGGACCCACGCCGATCGGCTCGGAATCAAGGTGATCCAGCACCAGGCGGGCGCCGATCCATCCGCGGTCCTCTTTGACGCGGTCCAGTACGCGAAGGCACACGACATCGACGTCGTCCTCGCCGATACCGCCGGCCGGTTCCACAACCGGGCAAACCTCATGAACCAGCTTGAGAAGATCCGGCGGGTCATGAAACCGGATCTCGTCGTCTACGTCGACGAAGCGGTGGCGGGGAACGATGCGGTCATAAGGGCCGATGAGTTCAATCGAGCGGTCGGCACCGATGCCGTCGTCCTGACGAAGGCCGATATGGATCGCAAGGGAGGTGCCGCCATATCGATTGCGCATACCATCGGAAAGCCGATCCTCTTCCTTGGGACCGGCCAGGGATACGAAGACATCCTGCCGTTTGAGCCTCGCATTGTGGTGGATGAGCTGCTGGGAGATGAGATCTGATGCTCGATACACTTGGCACATCTTTGAAGGACGCGGTCAAGAAACTCGCCGGTAAGACGGTGATCGACCGGGCTGCGGTCGATGAACTGGTGCGTGACCTGCAGCGGGCGCTCCTCTCCGCTGACGTCAACGTCAAACTCGTGATGCAGCTTTCCAAGGCGATCAAAGAACGCGCCCTCGATGAGGAGCCCCCGAAGGGAATGGGTGCAAGGGAGCATGTCCTGCGGATCGTCTATCAAGAGCTTGTCAACCTGATGGGGATGCCGGGGACGGTGGCGCTCGGGCCCCAGACGATCCTGTTGGCGGGCTTGCAGGGGAGTGGAAAGACCACGACGGCCGCAAAGCTTGCCCGTTCCTTCCAGCGGAAGGGGCTCAGGGTCGGGGTGATCTGCGCCGATACCTTCCGGCCGGGTGCATACGATCAGCTCAAGACCCTCTGTGACCGGATCGGAGTCCCCTGTTTCGGCGATCCGGACGAGCCGGACGCTCTTGTGATCGTGAGGGAGGGGTTGCCGCAGTTCCGCAAGGCCTACGAGGTGATCATCATCGACACCCAGGGGCGGCATGCCCTCGAGGAACACCTTATCGAGGAGATCATCAACATCAACGAGATATCGCATGCTGATCATCGCTGGCTCGTGATCGACGCGGCTCTCGGGCAGCAGGCGAGTGAGCAGGCCCGCCGGTTCCATGAGGCGATCGGGATCGACGGCGTCCTCGTCACCAAGATGGATGGGACCGCGAAGGGCGGCGGCGCCCTCTCGGCCGTCGCGGAGACAGGGAGCGGGATCGTCTTCATCGGGAGTGGTGAGACGATCGACGATCTCGAACGGTTTGATCCAGACGGATTCATATCCCGTCTGCTCGGTATGGGCGACCTGAAAGCGCTTGTCGAGCGGGCCGAGGAGGCAGTATCTGCTGAAGATATCGATGTCAATGCCATGCTCAAGGGCAAGTTCACGCTCCGTGACATGTACAAGCAGCTTGAAGCCCTCAACAAGATGGGACCCTTAAAACAGATCATGAGCATGCTCCCCCTCGGCGGCATGCAGATCCCGGATGACGCCTACGATATCACCAGCACCAAGATGCAGCGCTACAAGGTGATCATGGACTCGATGACGCCCGGGGAGCTCGATGATCCTGCTATAATCGGGGGATCCCGGATCCAGCGCATCGCCCGCGGCGCCGGGGTGCCGCCTGAAGATGTCCGGGACCTCATCAAATACTATAAGATCATGCAGCGGGCCTTAAAGGGCATGCGGGGCATGGGCGGCGGCAGATTCAACATGCAACGCATGATGAAGAAGTTCGGCAGGACCCAGTAGCATGAAACGGTTCGCAGTCGTGGGCCACCGTGCCGCAACCAGCGGCACGTTCAGCCTCAACGATCTCCCCGGAAGCGCCGGGAGGATGGATATCCTCTGCCGCTGTATCAACTCCTCGCTCTTTCTCTCCCACGACCTCCGGCGGGACGTCGAGTGTTACCTCATCCTCTGTGGTGAACCTGACCCGCCAAAGACCGTCCTCTTCCGGGGGAGTGAGGTCCGCTACCTCTCGCCTGATGAGCGGAGCAGCGCCGCCCTGATAAAGAGAGCGCTCGCGATTCCCTGCGGGAACGAGTTCCGGGAATCAACCCCCGGCGTCTACGTCCGGCGCGGCGGACTTTTACGCCTCCTTGGAGAGATCCCGTTTGCAGTCCTTGATGAGGCGGGGGAGGATGTTCGAGCTGTTCCGGCACTGCCCGGGGCATACATCCTCTCCGACCACCAGGACTTCACCCCGGAGGAAGAGGATATGCTTGGTGAGCGCGACCGCTACTCAGTAGGGCCGATCGCGCTGCATGCCGATCATACTATCACCACCGTCTTAAACGAGATGGATCGGAGGGAGTCTGGATGGAGATCGTCGACGCGATAAAAACAATTCTTGAGTACGGTGATACCTGCAACCACTGCCTCGGCCGGTTCTTCGGCAAGCGGTCGTTTGGGTTGACGAACGAAGAACGGGGGAGGGCGCTCCGGATCACGCGCGAGATAGTGATAAACGAGCCGCACCAGGAACCGGACCCGGAATCCTGCTGGATCTGCGGCGGCGAAACTTCCCGGGCAGATCTCTGGGCAGCGAAGGTTGCAGAGGCCACTTTGGGGATAGGGTTTGATACGTTCCTCATCGGGACGAGAGTCCCGCCCCTGATGGCGGAGAGTGAGGAGATGGTCTGGAGCGATCTCTCCTTAGGTGATCCCGAACCCCTGAAGGCTGAGATGAACCGGGAGGTCGGCAAGATCGTCTCTGAGTTGACCGGGAAGGCGGTCGACTTCACCAGACCCGATGTTGTTGCGATCCTCGATCTCTCTGACGGGACCGTCGAGGTACAGATCAACCCCGTCTTCTTCTCCGGCCGCTACATGAAGTACGAGCGGGGGATCCCGCAGACCCGCTGGGATTGCCGGGCGTGCCGGGGGGCAGGATGCGAACGGTGCGACTTTACCGGTAAGCAGTATGCTGACTCGGTCGAGGAGCTGATCGGCCGAACGGTGATCGAGGCCTTCGATGCTGATGATGCCACCCTGCATGGTGCCGGCCGGGAAGATATCGATGCCCGCATGCTCGGGTCGGGTCGCCCTTTCATCATGGAGGTTGAGGCGCCGCAGAGACGGGCGGTGGATCTCGTAGCGCTTGAGGAGGAGATCAACCAGAAGGCTGAAGGCAGGGTCGCAGTCCACCTGACCGGATGGGCGGACCGAAAGATGGTGCAAACCCTTAAATTAGACAAAGCGCATAAAAAGTACAGGATCCTGGTCGAGACTGGCAGCCCTGTAGCGCCAGATGTGTTCAAGGCGGCCCTCGATCAGCTGAAAGGTGTAACTATACAACAGCGCACCCCCATGCGGGTGTCACACCGGCGGGCGGATAGGGTTCGGGAACGGCAGGTCATCGATATCCAGTGTACTGGTAGAGTTGACGACCGATACTGGGTTGAGGTCGTCGGCGAAGCAGGCCTCTACATCAAAGAACTTGTATCAGGAGATGGCGGCAGGACCCGCCCCAGCCTCGCCCAGATCCTGGGGCGCACCGCAAGTGTTGTCAGTCTCGACGTGGTGCAGGTCAGAACAACGAACGAAGAATGGTGAGTAAATCGTATGGCACGTCATAATGGGCCACGCAAAAAAACGCGGCATAAGTTCAAGAAGACCCTTCGAAGGCGCGGTATCCCCCCGGTATCATCGGTAATTCAAGAGTTTGAAGTCGGGCAGAGGGTGCACGTCGTTATCGAACCGAGTGTTCAGAAGGGCATGCCTCATCGGAGATTCCACGGAAAGACGGGGACGGTCATCGGGCAGCGCGGGCGCGCATGGCTGCTCGAGATACGGGATGGGGATGCAATAAAACAGGTGATCGCAAGACCGCAACATCTAAGAGCGCAGAGGGTATAAACCTCAGGCAACAGTGATTGGCATGAGAGTTAAACGAATCGTTAGCGAAGAGCGTATAGTGCTTCCCGAATTACGTGACACCCTGCTCGCCGTAGAAGCAGCCCGACTCGAATCCGGAGAGGAGATGTCCTACGAGCTTCGTAAGAGCATCGAGCATGCCAATCATCTCACGAAGACGTCTGCGGAGAAGGCACGCGACCTGGTCGATGCGCTCATGGAGCTTGAGAAGATAAAGGAGGAGATCGCCTACCGCATCGCGAACCTTATGCCGCGCACCCGGGATGAACTACGGGCAATCTATGCCAAAGAACGGTTTAATCTAACGCCGGATGAGCTCGACGAGATCCTGGATCTGGTAATGACCCACTTCTAAAGGAAGGAGCGGTATCCATGAGGACAGAGAAGAAAGAGGAGAACGCGGTAGTCATCGATGTACTCCCTATGGGGTATGCGAATGATCCACGCCCGGTCTACAAGCGCGAGCCGATCGTCCTCGCAGTCGGGGATGACCAGTTCAAGCTGCTCGAACTCATCCCGAAGGCGGGTGCCGATATCCAGATCCACGATCGCGTCTACATCGGTGACGGGGAGCGGGACAAGATTGAACGTGTTAAACGGCGGATCGGCTACGACGACCTGACCGCGACAGCAAGACTGGAGCTCCCGTTTGTGGTCGAACAGATCGTCCGCGAGAATGAATCGAGGTTCGTCGACTTCTTCAATAAGTCTGTCCCCATAACGCCGAAGTTCCACATGCTCCACCTGCTTCCCGGCATCGGAAAGAAGTTGATGTGGGAAGTGATCGAGCAGAGGGAGAAGAAACCGTTCGAGAGTTTTGAGGACATCTCCCGTCGGATCAAGTCGATGCCACATCCGGATCGTATGATCATCAGTCGGATCCTGCGTGAGATTGAGGATCCGAGCGAGAAATACCATATCTTTACACTGAAATGAGTGCTCCAAGAGATCAGCACTTCCTCATCGATCAGCGGGCGGTCGATAAGATCGCCGGTTTTGTAGATGTCTCTGGCCGGAGGGTGCTTGAGATAGGGCCCGGCGAAGGGGTCCTCACCCGCGCCCTCCTCGACCGGGGTGCAAGAGTCGTTGCGATAGAGATCGATCCGGCTCTCGTGGATGAGCTTGAGTTCCTGTTTGCCGATGAGGTAGCAAAAGGGAACCTTGAGATCATCCCGGGCGATGCGACAAAGGTTGACTTTCCGCCGTTTGATATTGCCGTCGCGAACCTCCCCTACTCCGCCTCTTCGGAGATAACGTTCCGGCTGCTGGAATCCGGGTTTGAGGTCGCGGTCCTTATGTACCAGAAGGAGTTTGCCCGGCGAATGATAGCGCAGCCCGGGACACGCGGCGTCGGGCGACTCTCGGTGATGGTGCAGACGTACGCTTCGGTAAAGCCGCTACTTGAACTCTCGCCGAACGCCTTCCGCCCAAAACCTCAGGTCCGTTCCTGGGTGGTCAGGATCACGCCGCACGAGCCGCCGTATCCGCTTGCAGATAGGCGGATCTACGCAGACGTCGTCCGGGTGCTCTTCTCCTACCGGCGAAAGACCATCCGGAAGGGGCTCCAGAGCGGCAAGAATACGTTTGAGGCTACAGCGGTCGAGCAGGCGATCGCGGATCTGCCTGACGATCTCCTGCGACAGCGGCCTGAAAACCTCTCGCTTGAGGAGTTTGCGCTGATAGCAAATCGGATGAGCGGGTGCTGATGTGACTCTGGATCAGGTCTACTCGCCAGCCGAGGACTCGTATCTCCTTCTCCGGGCGGCGCTCCGCGAGGTTCGCTTGACCGATCGGGTGCTGGAGGTTGGGACCGGGAGTGGCTATGTCGCAGCAGAACTCGTCGGGCGGGCGGCGCAGGTGGTCACGACGGATATCAACCCCCATGCCGTGGAGTGCGCCCGTGCCCGCGGCCTTGCGGCGGTCCGGACCGATCTCTTCGCCGGGCTCTCAGGCCCTTTCGACCTGGTCATCTTCAACCCGCCCTACCTGCCGACTGCCCCTGAGGAGCGGATCGATGACTGGTTGGAGCACGCGCTCGATGGTGGACCCACAGGGAGGGCGGCGATTGAGCGGTTCATCGCAGATGTTGGCCGAGTGCTCACACTGCCGGGACGGATTCTGTTGCTCGTCTCCTCCCTGACTGGCCCTGACGCGGTGCGGGAACTCTTCGCCGCCCGGGGTTTTGTCTCGTTCATCATCGACTCTGAACCGCTCGAGGGCGAGACCCTCTTTGTTCTCCGGGCGATGCGGGATCTCTGCCGGATGCAGGGCGCGCGGGAAGACTCTGGATCCGAGTCCCGCTAAAACCCTGAAGATCTCTGACGATGATCATGGAGCGAACCGTATAGGCGTGATCTCTGAGTCAGTTGGATGCATAGAGTACCCTCGAATATCGATACAACGTGATGACGTGACAGCACAGCACTCTGGCAATCTGCTAACCGAAGGACCAGTCGAGAAGGGCCTCATAGTAGTAGCTCTTCCGATCATCATCAGCAACTTTCTAGCGAGTATCCTGGAGGTTGTGGATATGTACTTCATCGGCAAACTCGGTGATATCCCGATCGCCGGTGGGGCGATGAGCATATCGATCATAGTGGTGCTCACAACCGTGATCTTCGGGACCGTGACGGCGACTGCTGCGTTTGTGTCCCGGGCGTACGGATCAGAGCGGTTCGAACGGATCCCGGTGATCCTTGCCCACTCACTCTACCTGGTGCTGGCCTTCGCCGTAGTCCTTGCAGTCATCGGTGCCTTCTGGTCGCAGGATCTTCTTCTGCTTCTGGGAGCCGATCCCGAGGTAGCAGTTGTTGGGGCACGTTTCCTCTCCCCGATGCTGATGGGGATGTCCATATTCGTCACCCTTATGATTCTTACGACCGCATTTCAGAGTACCGGGGATTCCAGGACGCCGATGTACGTGATGGTCGTTGTGAATATCGTAAACATCATCCTCAACCCGACACTGATCGCGGGCCTCAACGGTTTCCCGGCGTTCGGGATAGCCGGATCCGCATACGCCTCTATCCTATCGCGCCTGGCAGGCGTGATGCTTCTTCTCGGTGTGATGCACCTTGTGCCGTCCAGGAAGAACGGACCGGTCCGGCTCCCGGAGAGGTGGGTGTTTGAGCCACGGTTGATCAGGGATATCGTGAGGGTCATGATACCGTCTGCGGTGCAGAGCGGGGTCCGGAGTTTCGCGTTCCTGGGAATGACAGCGATTGTGGCGCTCTACGGCACGGCAGCGGTTGCAGCATACGGTATCTGCCAGCGCCTTGATATGCTGGGTCTGATCTTCGTCATGGGGATCTGCACCGGAGTCTCTGTGATGGTCGGACAGAACCTGGGAGCAGGCAAGGTGGAGAGAACTGAGAAGGTGGTCAGGATCGCTATGGCCGTGAACGCGCTATTCATGGTGATCGTCGGCGTCCTGTATCTGTTGTCTGCAAAGTACCTACTGGCGTTCTTCGGCGCGACGGGGGAATCGCTTGCAGATGGTATGTTGTTTATGCGGATAATTCCGCTGTCATACTTTGTGATAGCCATGGCGATGACCATGGGGTTTGCGATGAATGGTGCGGGGATGACGAAACCCGGCATGTACGCGGCCATCGCCGGGCAGCTGATCACCGAGGTGGGCCTTGCTTCGGTCTTTGTAGTGATGGGTCTGCCGCTACAGGCCATCTGGTTCGCGGTGGTCTGCGGCGCGGTTGTGATGTTCTTCTGTGACCTCTTCTTCTACCGGCAGGGAGCCTGGAAGATGAAGAAACTGGATCTTGGAGGAGCGATCGCTCTAGAGGGGCAGGCAAGCCCTGAGGGACTTTAGCAGGGTAATAGCCACCCTGCACCGTTGCATCTTCCGACATGGGGGAGATACCCCAAAAATCTCTTTTCTGTGCGTGTAAGGGCAGATTTTGGGTGGGCCACCATCATACAATCGCGGTAACCGGCCCCTCCACCGGCAGGCGGATACCGGCGAGCAGGCCATCTATGGAGTCCACGTATCCCACCTGGATGCCGTAGTTCTCCTCGATGTACTCTTTTGTGTCCACCGTGATAGGCCGTTGCCGTATTACGCGGAGTCCACCAAATGTCCGGGTCTCTTCACGGTAATCGGACACCCGATTGTTCTCTCCCGAGAGGAGCAGGAGCGTCTTTCCGTTCGCTGCAGCAGCTTCGGCTTTCATGATAACTCCCCCTACCGGTCCAATCATCCCGTCTTCGTCGATGGTTCCGGTCACGGTCACATTCTCGTCGATATCAAAGCCCTCCACCACCGAGAGGAGGAGCATGGCCATCAACGCCCCCGCACTGGGGCCGTCGATTGCAGAGACCTCCTCCGGCCCGCGGATGCTGAAGATGATGTCGCTTGTCGAGAGGTTCGCGTGGGAGTGATTCTGCGCGGCGACAACCGCGTGGTTCGCGGCATCCTGAAAGACCACCCCCATCAGTGGCGTGGTCTGGACGAGCACCCGACCTCGCCCGGGCACAACCTCAACAGAGACGTCCACCATCGCGCCCTCTTCGGTCACCGTACTCGGGGCAAAGGGTCCACCTCGGCCGACCTCGATCTTCTGGAGGATGACCGGTGCCTGCATCGATACCGTACCACCACCCTCCACCGTTCTCTCAACCAGGAGAGGGGTCGGGGTCGCCGCCGGGGGTGCCGTATCATCCCCTGGCTGAGAGAGGGCTCTGCCCGGAGCACTTCCCGGGGCAAGTGCGATGGCCAGGAGGAAGACGTTCATGACGAGAGATACGGCAAGCAAGGCCACCAGGGTCTTCTCCTGTATCTGCATGTGGTACCTGAGTATCATCCACCCGGATATACCTTTCCGAAAGAACGGTGCAGGGGGAGGGGCTACCACCTCCATCAGGGTATCCGGTTGCAGCAGCCCTGCAGACCCTCATCCATCAAGACCCGCAAGACCAAGGTCTCGTGCCACGGATGGAGAGCACTCCCTCCCCCATCGGGCGCGCCGGTTCGTAAAAAAGAAGAAGTCTGAGAGACGATCCATCAGGTAGGGCGTTTAGGGGTGGTTCCCCTGCTACCCGTCCTCTTCCCGGGAATCCTCAGGGATCTCCGGGGGAAGAGTCGCTTCAGGGGATATATCAAAGTATGACTCGATGACTGAATCGTTCTCGCGATCGTGATACTGCTTCCCACCGTCCCGGGTCTTCATCCAGATGCGGATCTGTCGGAGTAGTGTCACGTGACTCATTCCTGATACTGCAGCGGGGGGATCCCCTCTGACGTATGCCATTCTGATCCTTGAAGAATAAATCTATTATGATACGTCATTTTACCGATACGACCATGAAAAATCCTGGTATTCTCTAATAGACCCAAAATTGATGGATTTTGAGATCTCGGTTCCTCACACCCGTCGAAACATCCTATCGAGCTTCTGCTTACTGAATGCAATCACCGTCGGCCTCCCATGGGGGCACGTCCAGGGGGTCTTCGTCCGGGCGAGCTGGGCGAGGAGACGCCTCTGCTGATCACGCGTGAGGAGGACGCCGGCCTTCACTGCACCCCTACAGGCGATGACGTACGTCACCGCCTCCCGTCGGTCGGGAGCCGTGCGGAACTCGTCGGTGAAGAGAGCGGATATTGCTTCCCGTATGGCTCCGTGGTCCTCGAGGCTCCCCAGGGTGACCGGCACTGCCCGGACAGCGAATGTATCCTTCCCGAACTCTTCGACGATAAACCCCCTCTCGATGAGATCCGGGATGAGGTCGCGGAGTGCTGCCGACTCCCCGGAGGGGAGGGAGAGGATGACCGGTGTTATGAGTTCTTGTGATTCAGGGTCTTCATCGCGCCGTGCTGCGACCTGGTCGTAGAGGATCCGTTCGTGGGCCGCGTGCTGGTCGATGAGGTAGAGGGTCCCGTCCGTCCCACCGGCCACGATGTATGTCGCCGCCACCTGCCCAATCGGCTCCATGGAGGGGAGGAGGTTCTCTTCTCCCTCCACCTCCGTCCTTCTGAGCTGCCGATCCGAGAGCGTGAGTGCCCGGTGGCCGGCCGCGTAGGAGACTTCAGGCTCGGCGATCGGCCGCATCGATTCCTGTTCCGGTTCAGCAGAAACGATCTGGTGTTGCACAAACTCCGTCGTCGCCTCGTGGGCAAGATCACACCCCGCAAGGGTCTCTTCGACGGCAGCCGCAACCGCAGAGAGGATCTCTTGCTCCCGCGAGAGCCTGACCTCCCGCTTGGTCGGGTGAACGTTGACGTCCACAAGATCGGTATCGAGGGAGAGATCGATGAACGCCACAGGGTAGCGGCCCTTCGGGAGGAGGGTGCCGTAACCTTCCCGCACGGCGGCGGTGATCTGCCGTGCGGATACGCTCCTGCCGTTGATGCTGATGGTGACCCCTGAGGGGTTACCCCGGTTCTCAGAGGGGCGGGATATGTACCCCCGTACCCGGATGAGAGGGCTTCTTGCGTCTATGGGGATGAGGGTTCGGGCAAGGGGGGCGCCGTAGAGGCCCGTTATGGCGTTCAGGAGTCCGCCTGACCGCTGGGTCGCCATCCGCTCCCTCTCGTTGTGCACCACACGAAACGCTATGGTACCGTTCGCGAGAGCGAGATCCTCTGCAACCCTGTAGATATGCGCGAGCTCGGTATTCCTGCTCTTCAGGAATTTCCGGCGAGCGGGGGTGTTGTAGAAGAGGTGTTTCACGATCACCGTCGTCCCTTCCGGCGCCCCGATCTCGCTTCTCTCCACAATCTCGCCGCCCCTGACCACCACCCGCGTCCCAGCGAGCGCTCCCGAGCCCCGGGGGCGGGTGATCAGGGTCATCTCCGCGACGGCGGCTATGCTTGCGAGTGCCTCCCCCCGGAACCCCAGGGTCCGGATAGATGCAAGATCGGTTATATCCTGTATCTTGCTCGTCGCATGTGGCTGGAACGCAAGCACCGCCTCTTCCGGTGCCATCCCCTCACCATCGTCAGTCACCCGGATCTCTGTGATCCCCCCAAGGTTTGATGAGATCTCGACGAAGATACTCGTTGCCCCTGCATCGATGGCGTTCTCAGCGAGCTCTTTTACGACTGATGCCGGCCGATCCACGACCTCGCCTGCGGCGATCTGGTTGACCGTGTCGGGATCGAGGACCCGTATCTTCATCCCCATCACTCCTCCTCGCCCGCAAGTCTCTGGAGGCGGTAGAGGGTATTCAGCGCCTCCATCGGCGTCATATCGTTCAGATCTAGAGCCGCAAGCTCTCGTACCGCCGGGTTCTCTTCCCCGGCTCCCCCACCCGGATCGACGAGGAGCATCTGGGTGTAGCGGGGAGCACGCGGGCCGCCCGAGAACTCCCGCTCCGACGCCTCTTTGAGGAGTTTCATCGCCCGATCGGTCACCTTCTTCGGGATACCGGCAAGACGCGCTACGTGGACACCGTAACTCCTGTCGGTTGCACCGGGTATGATCGTTCTGAGGAATATGACGTCGCTTCCGGTATCCTTCACGGCAAAATGGAAGTTTCGGACCCGCTTCTGGGATCCCTCAAGGTCGATCAGGTCGTGGAAATGGGTCGCAAAGAGTGTCCTGGGCCCGGTGACCGCCTTTCCGTGCAGGAACTCCACCACCGCCCGGGCGATCGAACATCCATCGAGCGTGCTTGTCCCCCGGCCGATCTCATCGAGGATCACCAGGCTCTGTGGCGTCACGTTGTTGAGTATGTTTGCAAGTTCAAGCATCTCCACCATGAACGTGGACTGCCCCGAAGCAAGATCGTCAAACGCCCCCACCCGGGTGAAGATCCGGTCGACAAGCCCGATCGTCGCATGCCGGGCAGGGACGAAGCTTCCCATCTGGGCCATGACGCAGCAGAGCGCAACCGCCCGCATGTAGGTGGACTTGCCGGCCATGTTCGCCCCGGTGATGATCATGATCTGGTTGTCGGCGGAGTCGAGTTCAGTGTCGTTCGGGACGAACGGTGAGGCAAGGTTCCGCTCCACCACCGGGTGGCGGCCGTCTCGTATGACGATCCGGCCGCTCTCCTCGATCACCGGGCGGGTGTAACCGTAACGGGCGGCGACCTCTCCGAGGGCGGCGTAGACGTCGAGCATCCCGATCGCCCGGGCGGTCATCTGGAGGTCGGGGACGTGTGCGGAGAGGGATTGTATGAGTTCGGTATATACCTCAGCCTCAAGCGCCGCCAGACGTTCCTCCGCGGTGGCGATCATGGCCTCCTTCTCCTTGAGGTCAGGTATGGTGTAGCGTTCGGCGTTTGCAAGCGTCTGGCGACGTTCATACTCGGGAGGCACCAGATCCATATTCGGTTTCGTCACCTCGATGTAGTACCCAAAGACCCGGTTGTAGCCGACTTTGAGCGACTTGATCCCGGTCCTCTCCCGCTCCTGCTGTTGAAACTCTGCTATCCAGTTCTTCCCGGTCGCCGCAAGATGTCGAAGGTCGTCGAGTTTTTTGTTGAACCCCTCCCTGATCATGCCCCCTGATCTTGCAAGGGCTGGCGGGTCGTCCACGATCGCCCGCCCGACCAGGTCGATGATCCCGGCATGGTCGCTCATGGAGTCGAGGGCTTCCTGGATCGGTGCCGGAGCGTCGTCGCCGAAGAGCGCTCTCAGCCCGGGTACACGTTCAAGCGATTCCCTGAGCGACGCAAGATCCCGGGGCCCGGCATTCCCGTACGCGATCCGTCCTGCGATCCGCTCGATATCCGAGACGTCATCGAGGATTGAGCGGAGATCCTGGCGTTCAAGGGCACTACCAAAGAAGTACTCCACCGCATCAAGCCTCCCGTCGATGGCCGCCTTCCCGACAAGCGGGCTGACCAGGAACGATCGCATCGTCCGGCTCCCCATCGATGTTCTGGTGATATCAAGGACGCCAAGAAGCGTGTTTTTATCGCTCTCCCCCCTGATGTTCGTCGTGATCTCAAGGTTTCGCAGGGTGATCGCATCAAGCACCATATTCCCCGTCGGTATCCGGGTTGCTATGCCCGATATGTGGGGGAGGGATGAGTGCTGGGTCTCCCGGGCGTACAGGAGTGCTGCCCCGGCCGCGGCGATCGAGGTCGGCATGCCCCCGCAGCCGTAGCCCTCGAGTGTCGTCGTCCCGAACTGCTCGCAGAGGAGGGTATATGCTGCATCAGGGTCGAAAGCGTCGTCGCGGTAGCGGCTCACCGTTATACCGAGTCTCTCAAACCTCCGGGGGAGGGCATCGTCAAGGCTCTCCGGGACGACCGCCTCCGCCGGGCGGTACCGCGCCGCCTCCGAGACGATATCGGCGTAATCACGGTCGCTGCTCCCTGAAGATACGAAGAACTCACCAGTGGAGATATCCAGGAACGCAAGACCGAAGGAACCCTTCCGGTCGGGGGCGATGACCATGAGGTACTGGGCTCCTGCGGAGTCTATCATCGAGGAGTCTATGAGCGTCCCGGGGGTGACAACCCGTGTCACGTCCCGTCTCACGACCCCCTTCGCGGTCTTTGGGTCCTCGACCTGGTCACAGATCGCCACCCGGTACCCTCTACTCACCAGGCGGGCGATGTAGCCGTCGGCGGCGTGGAGCGGGACGCCGGCGAGGGGCATCCGGCTGCCGTCCTTATCCCTGCCCCGGGATGTCAGTACGATATCGAGTTCTCGGGCCACAACTCCAGCATCCTCACCGAAGGTCTCGTAGAAATCCCCCATCTGGAAGAAGAGGATGGCGTCGGGGTAGCGGGCCTTCATCGAGTAATACTGACGCATCGCAGGGGTTAGTCCGCTGGTCATCGTTTCTCTTCATTAATTCCGCGCGATGTCACATAAGGTACTCGTCACAGGAGAATGGATACCAGGGGGCGCAGAAGTCTCTGCCAAACTAAATACGTCTGGAACACGTAACCATATCCCGATATAGCATGGCGGCAACGATCGCAGAAAAGATATTTTCGCAGGCGTGTGACAAGGCCGTCCGCGCGGGCGATGTGGTTATGGCACCCGTGGATGCAGCGATGATCCACGACATCACCGGCCCGCTGGCGGTCCGGGTCTTCCACGATATGGGAGGGAAGGAGGTCTTCGATCCGGAGCGGATCATCATGCTCTTCGACCATCAGGTTCCCGCTGACTCCATACCCGCCGCTGAGAACCATGTCTTCATGCGTCGGTTCGCGGAGGAGCAGGGGATCTACAACTACGACCTGAACGAGGGTGTCTGCCACCAGGTGGTGGTGGAGAAGGGGCTTGCGGTGCCCGGGGAGATCATCGTCGGGACCGACTCGCATACCTGCACCTATGGGGCCGCAGGCGCGTTTGCGACCGGTATCGGCTCGACTGATATGGGCTTTGTCCTGAAGTTCGGGGCGCTCTACTTCAGGGTGCCCGAGAGCATCAGGGTCGAGGTTCAGGGAGTGTTTGCCCGGCGGGTTGGGGCTAAAGACTTTATCCTCTCGCTCATTGGGGACGTCGGTGCTGATGGTGCGACCTATAAGGCGCTCGAGTTCACCGGCAAGGCAATCGATACAATGAGCGTGGCAGGCAGGATGACCTGCGCCAACATGGCGATCGAGATGGGGGCAAAGGCGGGGATTGTGCCGCCCGATTCGATAACCTGGGACTATATCGCCGCCCGCCGGAAGGTGGAGCGCTTCGATCTTGCAGGCGATCCTGACGCGGAATACGCCGGGTGGCGGGAGTATGATGTCACGGATCTCGGGCCTCAGGTCGCCGTTCCCCACAATGTTGACAACGTCGTAGATGTGGGCGATGTGGTCGGGACGAAGGTCGATCAGGTCTTCATCGGCTCCTGCACAAACGGGCGCTATGATGACCTCGCTGAGGCGGCCGAGGTTCTGGGGGACGCTGATGGGTTTGCAAAAGGAGTGAGAGTGATCATCATCCCGGCCTCACGCACCGAGTACCTCCGGGCGCTCCGGGCTGGGCTCATCGAGCGGTTCGTCGAGGCTGGAGCGCTCGTCGAGGCGCCTTGTTGCGGCCCCTGTATGGGCGGTGCATTCGGCCTCCTCGCCCCTGGAGAAGTATCGCTCTCCACGTCGAACCGGAACTTCCGGGGTAGACAGGGGAGCGCTCAGGCATCGGTCTACCTCTCTTCTCCGGCGACTGCAGCGGCAAGCGCCCTCTACGGTGAGATCACTGACCCGAGGGAGGTGTGAGGATATGCGAGTCTGGAAGTTCGGCGACGATATCGATACCGACGCGATCATCCCGGGCAGGTTCCTGACGATCTACGATCCGGCGGAGCTTGCGAAGCACGCGTTTGAGGGGACGAGGGATGAGTTTGCGGGAGATGTCCGGGCCGGCGACGTCGTGGTTGCGGGCAGCAATTTCGGGTGTGGCTCTTCCCGGGAACACGCCCCGCTCGCGCTGCTTGGCGCCGGCGTCAGGTTTATCATCGCAGAGTCATTTGCACGGATATTCTATCGGAACGCCATCAATACCGGGCTCCTGCCGCTGGTCTGCGCTGGGGCAGGTGAGATTGGGGATGGCGATACCATAACGGTGGATATCGATGGTGGTTTCATCGAGGCGAACGGGAAGCGGTTTGATGTCGAGCCGGTGCCTGGATTCCTCAAGACGATCGTCGAGGCTGGCGGCCTTGTTGCCTACGCAAGGGATCTCGATGAGGTGGAGAGATGCAACACCGGGTAGCTGCCATCGGCGGGGACGGTATCGGCCCGGAGATCCTGGCGGCCGGGCGGGAGGTCCTTGACGCCGCCGGAGAGCGCTTTGGGTTTGATATCGCATGGACCGACTTCGATCTCGGGGCAGAGCGCTACCTTGATACGGGTGAGCTCGTAACCGAGGAGGATCTCCAGGATCTCTCTCAGTTCCGCGCCATATACTTCGGCGCCATCGGCGATGACCGGGTGAAGCCCGGGATCCTCGAGAAAGGTATCCTGCTTGCGATCCGGTTCCACTTCGATCAGTTCATCAATCTAAGGCCGATCAAGCTCCTCGATGGCGTCTCAACGCCGCTTGCGAACAAGGGGCCGGAGGATATCGATTTCGTGGTGGTCAGGGAGAACACCGAGGACTTCTATGTCGGGATCGGCTCCCACATGAAGGGTGCGCATGAAAGGAAGGTCCTCGAGGTCGCGCGCAACCTCTACACCATAAAGTTCGGCCTCGACGTCGAGACCGACGCCGATGAGATAGCCTACCAGATCGGTGTTGTCACCAGGGCGGGCGCGGAGAGGGCGATCCGATACGCCTTCGACCTTGCTATGGCAAGGGAGCGGAGGGTCACGTCGGTAGATAAGGCAAACGTCCTCTCTGATGTCTACGGTCTCTGGCGGGATGTCTTTTTAGGGGTCGCGGCCGACTACCCCGACGTCGCGACCGAGTTCAACTTCGTGGACGCGGTCACGATGTGGTTTGTCAAGAACCCGGAGTGGTTCGATGTCGTCGTCACACCGAATATGTTCGGCGATATCATAACCGACCTCGGCGCCATGATCCAGGGCGGTCTCGGCCTTGCCCCCGGTGGAAACATCAACCCGGCGGGAACCTCCATGTTTGAGCCGATCCACGGTTCAGCGCCGAAGTACCGGGGTAAGGATGTCGCAAACCCGCTCGCCACCATCTGGGCGGGCTCGATGCTCCTCGACCACATCGGTGAGCGTGAGGCGGCGAAGGCAGTCCTCGGTGCGATCGAGCAGAGCATCCGTGGTGGGTTTGTGACCCGGGATATGGGCGGGACGAGGAGGACGAGCGAGGTCGGGGAGCATATCGCATCGCTCGTCATGGAGTAGGGCTTCCCCCGACACGCGTGCTCGGTTGCCATCGTACAGTCAAGGGATTCCTCCAGTGTATGGGGGAGGGGTCTGAAGAAAGAAGCTGGCGCGTGGGTTTCCTCCCCCGGGGGCGGGGGAAGCCTCGCAAAACCAGGCTACTACCGCCATTCCGTGTGACCGTTGCTGTTATCTCACGCATCAAATCTTTTGAGGATACGATGGCATGGTGCACTAGTTTTTCATACGCTCCTCAAGCAGCCTCCTGATCGCTCTGAGTTCCTCTAGGATTGCGCCTTCTGCTGTCGGCGGCATCTCCGGTTCACCCTCGACCGCGACAGGTCGGGCGCTTCGCACGAAACCCATGATCTTTTCCTGGAGGGCGCCTGCATCCTCGATTCCGTTGAGGACGATCTCGGCCCGGGCCTGACCCGAGTAGCCCGCTGTCTGGATATGGAGCGATGAGAAGGCGAAGGACCGCATGAGGGGACCCTGGGCGATATCGACGTTCGTGATCCGGTTGTAGGGGACGATGCCGGTCTGTCTGAACCAAACCCCTCGCTGCCAGGTGATCTCGGTGATGGTGAGCCGATAGGTGATGCTCCTGTAGTAGAGCGGTACCCAGTAGAGGATAAACAGGATGATGCCGAGGACGAGTATCCCCGTGATGGCGGTGACGATCCCCGGGGCACCGAAGAGGATCGGTACCAGCCAGGGCAGGACGAAGATGACGACGATGAGGACCAGGTATGCGTAGAGGTACGATCGGTACTTCGGCACTGGCTCAAAGGCCTCTCCTATGCGGATAGGGGTGAGCGGCATAGCTATCTCATGTATCTTTGAGCCAGGATGTTTAAGCCTTCCTGGCCAGGCAGGGTCTCGCAGAGGGTGTGGCTAATCGGCTCCATCCACAAAGCAGGCCGGGCAGAATGCCGCTTAGGAAAAAACCCTGCCGTTCGTAGGACGGCCCGGCCGGAAGAGAGGCTGCGCCCACCCTGCTCTCCGGAGGGTGCCGATGTTGGTGGCGGCGAGCCAGACCGTGGTCAGGACGAACGAGCCCTCGATCGACGTCTCTCCCTTCATACCCTGCGACGAGAAGAGCCCTGGTGAGGAGGGGACCGACCTCTGCCTGACGAAGGCCTCGGGTTTGCAGCCCCCGGTCATTCTCCTGCTCAGGGGTGGAGATTGCGATGAAGCCTGCCGTCAGGTAAATAGAGTGGTCGGGGGGGACCCGCCCATCCATTCCATCTTCTCACTTCTTCATGCCAGCATGGATCATATCGCGGGCCAGCTTGTAGGTCTCGACCTTGTGCTGCATCATCTCGATATGTTGCTGTTTCGCCTTGATGCGGGACTCGATCATCCGGACCATCAGCTGTCGCATCTGCTCTTCATCAAGGTAGTCGTACATCCTCGATAGTAGCATCCCACGGGCATGGTACCCGCCATAGTGTGTCATATCACCAATCCTCCTTGCAACCGGCCTCATCCATCTTCGACAAGGCCGGGCACCCCTGTATCCAGCAGATGATAAATACCTTATTGGCGGTCTCACCAGAGCCCGCTATGAGTGGATGCGGCATCGCATGAGAGCTTTCCTAGTCCCCACCGTCCCACCGAGCGCTGAGTCGTGCACGTATCCATGGCTCACCGCTGATTCACCCCCACACTCTGGATGCAGGCAAATCCTGCTCTCCTGTGCGGCGGCGGCCCCCGGGCCCTACCGTCGTGTCAGGGGCCGGGGTATGCTCTCGTCCCGGATACGGCGGCCACGGTTTGTGCAGGCATTGAGCACATCATCCATCAGCCAGAGTGCGCCTTCGATCCCGACCACCGCCCGGGAGTGCAGGAGAACTCTGTCCCGGATGGGCGGTGTGAGACCGACGAACGCGGCATCGCCGGCAAGCATCTGCTCGTAAGAAGAACCGAGGATCAAGTCGGGCTCGGCGTCCCGGATCATATCGTAGACGACCGAGAAGTCAACGGCCGGGGTGTCAGCATCGCATCGGGCCGCAACGTGAGTGATATCTGCATCGAGGTACTTTTTGAGCATCTCGGCTGCGAATTCAGCGTAGGATCGGCCTGAGAAGATCGCCACCCGGGGGGGATCGAACCTGCGGAGGTATTTATCGCATGCTTTCCTGATCCGGGCGTCGGCCCAGGCGACCTCTTCCATGACCGGGCGGGCATCGATGGTGTCAACCGCGACGGTGAGCGCCTCAAAGGTCTTGATGACGGCATCAAGGCCCAGGAGGGAGCCGCACCACCTCCCAACGCTGCTTGCAAGGTCCGGGTTTGTGCCGACGGTGAGGGGCGCCGCCCGGCGTGTTGCGGCGTAGCGGTCCAGGCAGAATGTGGTGGCGACAGCAACTCCGGCCAGGTTGAGCAGTCGCCGCGCTTCGAGGGTGTTGCCCCGATGGAATGGGTCGGTGAGGCAGATGCCGTCGATGTTGACCCCGGCGGCATCAGGATCGACCTCCGGTGCAATCTCTGTGAGTGCCCGGTGGTATCCGGTCTCGAGGTTTCCGAGGAATCCCGGGCTATCGACGATGAAGACCCGCCCGTCCCGGGCGAGGCCGCTGATGTCTTCACCCATGACGGCGGGAACGCAGGTGTTGACCACGGCTATCCGGGAGTATTGCCCCTCGAGGTCCTCGATCACCTCCACAAGGCGGGACTCTGTGCCGAAGATGACCTCGTTCTCAACGAGGAACGTCCCGTGGATGGGAGCCTCGATGAGGGACGCCGGGTAGAAGTAGCATCCGCTTGAGCCGTGGATGACGACGGCGATATCTTCAAAGCCTGCCAGGCACGCGACCGCCCCGGTCATTGCGCAGGGCCAGAGCGGGTTCTCACACGGTTTGTGGTGATCGTCCGGCATTCATAGAGGTATGACGATGCCGGGGTATAAAGGGCCTGCCCACTCTGGTCATGGTGCCCGGGGGGGATTTTACCTGTTCAAACGGGACCGCGTATGATAGCGTCGCCCTACAGAATAAGGCGGAGGAAAGCCGCCACGGGCTGCTGCCCGGAGCGGGATCCGGTGTAGTGTGCCAATTACTCCAGTGCTTCCACGTCCCTCTTGACGACCAGGATCGGTTGGTTGGCGTTCTTGATCACGTATTCGGAGACCGATCCGAGCAGGCGGTCGCGGATGTTCGACCGTCCGTGCGAACCGATGACGATGAGCGAGACCTCCTCTGCCTCTGCTGCACTCAAGATCTCCTTCTCGGGATTGCCGATGGGCACCCTGACGGTCACCTTCACGCCCTGTTTTTCGAGCGCCCGGCGGGCGTCGATGATCTTGTGCTGGATCTCATCTCGCAGCCTCTGCTGGATCTCGCCCTCCATATCCGGTACGGTTCCGAGGAATCCAGACCCGCCCGAAGCTACCAGCGAGACGTCTTTTCGATCGATGACATGGACGAGGACCACCTCCCTGGTCCCGGCCTCCCGGAGCGCGGGGATGTAGCCGAGTACCTTCATGGAGGGTTCTGAAAAGTCTGTTGGAAACAGGATGCGTTCAAACATGCTCTGACCTCTTGTTCTGGTAATCTAGTCTTTGTAGACCTAGTATTTAACTTGCGGGGGATGGAGAGAGGGTTTGATGTTCCGACCAATTGCCACCCCGCGCAGAGTGGGCTATCCCGGGCCTGGAGCGGCGAAGATTCGGTCTGGCTGGATGGTGACAGCCCACCTCCCCCGGTGGGGAAAGACGAACCCCCGGGCTCCAGCAGGGGTTTTGCGGATGTGATCGAGCAGCGCCCGTTTTGGTTCGCGCTCAACGGCATCCTCACCGATGCCAAAGACGTAGGGGTCTTTGAGGATGCGAAGGACTAACATCGCCGCCGGAAAGACAGCCTACCACGAGCACCTCGACACCCCCGCAAAGGTCGGGCTCGTCGACCCCATGCCCCGGGTCGGCCCTGAACGAGACCAAATATTGAATAAAATTGAGGGATATTTAGCAACGCTATAATTTTCTCAGCTCAACAACTGCTTCATATAACCTGTGGCCTTTCTTGGCCTTCGACACCCTCACATCTGATTGAATTATACTGTTGCCAACCCTTTTTGACCTTGGAACATGAATCTCGACTAGTTCAAGACCTATAGATTCAGCAATCTTTCCGAAGTATTCGTCGGTAGGTATTGCCACTCCTTGGAGAATGCTGTTACCAATCACCACAAGTGCAGTAGCATCCCTCTTCAAACAATGTTTTATTCCTTGTGAAAACAGATAGCAATCGTTGAAGTAAGAAATCGCATAGTTGGCCCAACCATTACCACCATACGTTTTCTTGTCAGGATTCACTGAGCGTATCTTATCGAGCCTTTCTTCCAGATCTATAAAGTCTGCATTGAATATAAGACACATACCCTCTTTATCTCTCACAGTTTGCCAAAAGTTTCCAAAGTTGTTATTTTCCAGTGGTTTTAGATCTTTGGGACTGTTGACGAAATCTAACCAATACAGTTGGGGGCGTGTATTGCGGTTGTAATGGTAATTATTGAGGTATGGCGGTGATGTGATGATCAGGTCAATGGAATCCTTTGGCAGGTGAGACTTATATTCAAAGAATGAATCATTAATTACTTCTATACATGGAGGATGCTGGGTATTGACTATCCTTTTGACCCAGGAGATATCCTTGAGATACTCAACCAACTTTTGGATCAATGTTTCGCCAACCTCAAAGTCCTCGATATTTTTCTTACCAGATCCAATCCGTGTTCCCAAACTCGGTTCATATGAATAGTTCGAATACTTTACCATGGTTGATGCAAAAGCTAACCTAAAGAGATCTTGGATGCTCCGAACTTCAATGCCTTTGATGTAGTCTTGAACGATCAATACTTTAGCAAGGACTTTGGGACTATAGAACTCGATCCTGGTTTTGAAACCTACTGGGGCTGATGACTTTGGAACATAGTTCGATTGAATTGCGCTCTTGTAGAATTTGAAGAAACCTTCAATTTCCTCTCGGAGCTCGCTCTCGCCCACCGTATAGGAGTTTAGTTTTGTCCTGCACGCAAACGCGGCATACGGGTTGATTTCAAACCCATATGCGTCATTTCCGGTAAGCAGGGCCTCAACCAATGTTGTACCGACGCCCGCAAATGGTTCAAGTATTGTGCCGGAACCATCGACATATTTCATTATAGAGTCGTTGACAAACTCCTTTGAAAAGCCGGCTATCCAAGGCACCCACCGATGAATTGGATATGACTTGTTTCGGGAGAACGCAGGATCGGAAAAGTTGGAATGGTTCTTATCGTCTGACTCTTTCATTGGGAGTATGTTTTCGTCGAATTGATCGAGTGTGATGTTTCCGTTAGCATTTGGCATCATTGGTTTTCTCCGTCCTGTGTCCCACTTTCCATACGCATTTTAACATTTGTTGTAATTAGTGACTTCTCAGAAAGCCATGCTAATACGATATTTCTAACGATATCTGCATCACCCATCCCGAATTCTCCCCGTAAGTTGGATATCAGTTGCCATTGGCTATCGGTGAATACAACTTGGACCCGTTTTGACATTCTGATCTGTACCTCACCAGACACATTTCAGATACATGTTTGGAAGTCTCCAAGGATAAGCATTATTGTTTGGGCCTATCATCTTGCACTGCCTGCCCCTGAGGAGGCGCGAAGCACCCCGGCGGTGGAGGGGGCGTTTGAGGGATGGCCCAGTATTGTCACTGGCGGCGCAACTTTGTGGTAGCGTTCTGTGAAACAACTGATAATAGAATAGCTCCTGCCGTGTGAGCTTTAACCCTGAGTGTGAGTTGCTGCTCTATTGTCAACGGCGGCGTAACTTTGTGCACTTTCGGCGGTCGAAAAGTGTACACCGGCTAACCCGCAAGGGCATGCTTTGGGAGTCCGGCGCCCCTGATCCCTCCCCCACGCTACACCATCAGGAGAAGGGTACATCTCCCCGCTTCCCTGTGAGCCAAACCTGAACCACCAGGGCTCCCGCTCCTGCAGCCACGAGCACGCAAAAAGCATAGCACCCCCTGTACGCACCCCATCAAGCCCGCGTTCCGCTAGAACCCCCCGCCCGGGACATAAGCGATCCGCCGGCAC
>FZPS01000085.1_pt268 | contig 29519 bp, 19 predicted proteins | sample 1817821 | NCBI WGS metagenome assembly FZPS01 (sample SAMEA104158645, study PRJEB21678) | metagenome | place: Germany | collected 2015-04-21
CTGTGGCAGTAAGGGATTTTCTCGAGGAGACACAAGCAGATTATGTGTGGCTGAATATAGAGAGTGATGAAACATCCGTCCATATTATATGGGACTCTTTTAGCCGGCAATTGACGCAAGACCATCCGGAAATCGGGCACCGTTTGAGCTCTCTGGGTTTTCCCCTCAACGCGGCTTACAGGGAAAGGGTAATTGATTTATTGGAGGAATGGGCATCTCTAAGCAGCAAAATACTGGTGATTGACGATTACCATTTTGCCAACTTACCGGAGTTGGATAGTCTGATTGACAGGCTGGTGAGGAAGAGTATACCCGGCCTGCATATTTTAATCATACCCAGAACCAGACCGGCGATTAATGTCGAAGAGCTTAAACTGAAAGGATACTGCCACCAGCTTAAAAGCTCGCTTTTTGAACTGTCACAACATGAAATAAAGGAGTATTTCCAGCTATTTGGCCGGGAAATACCCGATGCTGCAGCCCAACAGGTGCAGGACATAACCGAGGGCTGGATCGCGGCGGTTTATCTGCTTTGCTGGGGATACCTGGAAACCGGAAGGCTAGATGCAGGGTTAGACCTTAATGAACTGATCAGTACAACCATAATGGATCGCTATACAGAAGATGAACGAGAAATGCTGATCAAGCTTTCCATCCTGGACAGCTTCACCTTGCCGCAGGCAGTATACGTGACGGAAAACCAAGCGGCTGCGACAATGATTAAAAAGCTGAGCCGTGACAGTTCTTTCATTCGCTTTGATGAGCGCTCCCAAAAATATGCCATGCACAACACTTTGGTTGGTTATTTACGAGAGCTGCTAGAAAATAAAGCCGACCAAACTGAGATCCTCAACTTATACAAACGCTCTGGGGAATGGAACATCGCCAACGGGTTTACTCTAACAGGAATGAAATTATTACTGAAAGCCAAGGAATACGACCTTATCCTAAAAGTGTTTGAGAAACGGGGTATTGCCCGGGTGCTTGATACCGCCGTTCAAGATATAGTGGAACTTTTTGAGCAAATCCCTCTTGAGGTAAAATACCGCTATCCCATCGGTTACCTGACTTACGCGAATTTTTACCTTCCCCGGGTAGATATGGAAGGCGGCAACAGGCTGCTCTCAGAAATAGAAAGGTACTATCAAAACAACCGCCTCACCCCGTCCTCCATGAAAAAGCAGATAGCCGGAGAGGCCGAATTGATAAGGATGTTCCTTTACTTTAACGATATGAGTAAGATGATGACATCCGCAATGAAGGCTCATGCCATGCTAAATGGAAGCTCTTGCATCGCCAACAAAGACATGATGTTCAACTTCGGCTGCCCCAGCCAGCTTTATCTTTATTACCGGAAGAAGGGAGATATGCTGGGGTTAGTAGAATTTGCGGAAAACAACTACCGTTACTACGAAGAATTATCCGGCGGATGCGGCAAAGGCTTTGAATACCTGATCAGGGCTGAATACCAGCTGGAACAAGGAGACCTTGAGCAGGCTGAACTCAATGCTAACAAGGCTATTTACAAAGCAGAGACCCTGGAGCAGGTGTCCATTATCATATGTGCCAGCTTCACCCTGGCCCGGCTTTACGCAGCCAGGGACGCATTTCAGGAAGCTGCCCGTCTTCTTGACAAACTGACCGAAAGATTATCCCCATATAACAACCCCATTTTCATGGATTGCCTGGATTTATGTTACGGTTACCTGGGAGGCATAACCGGTCAACCCCACAGCTTTGCAAAATGGCTTAAATACGGGGATATGAAACCCACTGAAATGTTTTACCAGGGCCTGGCCTTCAACTACCTGGTCCACGCCAAGTACTTACTGCTGGAAGGGGAATATCTTAAACTGGAAGTGCTGTGCGAGGAAATGCACCGGCTTTTTTCCATCTTTAACAACCTCCTGGGCCATCTGCATGCCCATGTGCTTGATGCCATAGCCAAACACCGGTTATATGGCCCGGTTAGAGCAAAAGTAGCCATGCAGCAGGCTGTGGCTATCGGAGGGCTGATGGCATTGTACTGCCATTTGCCGAGTACGGGCAATACATTCTCGAGATTCTTACCGCCCTGGCAGGGGAAAGTAATAAAGATCAATACCTGAACAAGCTGGTAGCCGAAGCATCACAATACAGTCGCAATCTGGAATCGGTAGATAAAACGCCTGCATTCCACCTGACCGAGCGGGAAAAGGAAATACTGAAACTGCTGTCAGAAGGGCATCACAATAAGGAGATAGCAGGCCGGCTTTATATAGCAGAAATCACCGTGAAAAAGGCTCCTAGCTCCATATATCGAAAGCTGGGAGTGAGCAGCCGGGCAGCGGCGGTGAGAAAAACCATGGAACATAAGCTTATCTAATTAATTAAGGGAAACCACCTGTTGATAGATATTTTAAATCACTAAAGATATGTGCTGTTTTGCTGGCGGGACCATATGGTTGCCGCCTTTTTTGTCTCCGCTGCAGGATTTATATACGAATGTATAGTTAATGAGTTTTAAGGTTATTGTTAGTCTTTTATTAAAGCATGCTTAATTATTCCTTAAAATATTTCAGAAGAGGATCGTCATGGCAAGAATAATAAAGGTTGTTCCCCACAACGACCATACCATTACCATAGAACTCAGTAACAACCACCGTATTATCTACGATATGCGTCCCAGACTGAATACCATCCGTTTTCGCAAACTGGCTGATATAGAAACATTTCTTGTGGTCAGGTTAGAGAATGAAAACACACTGGTATGGAACAACCTTTGCCAGATAACTATTGATGAGATTATCAGTATTATCGAGAGATAAGATTTCCACCTTTAGCAGAACGTACGAGAAATAAAAGCACAGTAAATTGCAATAGAAAGGTCCCTTATCCTGCACCAATCGGTTAGGAAACTGATGTTCAAGTAGTGGGAATCGGGAGGCGATAATAATCGGGCCGTGATGTGGACGCCGGCAGTCCGGCGTCCGGCAGCGGCTGGCTGGAAAAGACGATTTTTATGTTTACGTTTTAGGGTATCGCGCCATGTAATAGGTGCGGTAAGATGTTTTGCTGTCCTGTTAACTCACAAGGGGAGGAGCCATCATGCATTTACCGGAGTTTAAAAAATTGAGCGTATTGCTCACATTGGCATTACTACTGAGTTTAGTGTTTACCGTGACGACTTGCGCAACGGAAACAGTACTGGATCAGTCCCAGGAATTGAATGAGGTCGGTACAGTTGTTTATTTGGATAATTATATTAGCAAGTTAGCCCAGATATTTACCGCAGTAACCCCGGGACAATTCGACCATGTGTCCGTCTATATGCAAAATTTAGATTCCACTGCTTTGCCCGCGACAATAGAGACCCAATATGTGGATGGTTCGGAACTACCGAACGGGACCGTCCTGGCAACTAGCACGGTCGATATTCCCCCATCTTTATCGGGGACCTGGGTGGATTTCTGGTTTTCTTCATCACCCCGGCTGGAAAGTGGAACCAAGTACGCTATCGTAATGACTGACCCATCCCATTCCAGTGAAATCTTATGGTGTGGCACTCAATCTGAGAATTACTCTGGGGGCATATGTTTTGGATTCGACGATTCTAAGGGTATGTGGGTTCGGGATATATATTTTGTTGAAGACTTCGCTTTCCGAACCTACATGGTTGTGGATCCGGTCATCCGGTCTATATCTGATGTTTACCATAACGAAGATATAACCGTGGCCAATGGCACTGCCCTGGTTGATGTGGGGCTGCCGACCAAAGTAGGGGTAAATCTTAGTGACGGCGACAGCACCTATCTGGACGTAATCTGGGACGATGGCACTCCCGTCTATGACAGCACCACAGCCGGGACTTACACATTCACCGGAACATTGGCCTTGCCCCCGGGAATTGTGAATCCAACCAACCTGACTGCCTCGGTCAAGGTTATCGTATCACCACCGCCTTTAACCGTAACAAGTGTTTCCGCCATTGCGGATATAAACGTGGCTTACGGTACTGCCCTGGATGAAGTGGAACTGCCGGCCACAGTAAGCGTAACTCTTAGTGACAGCAGCAGCGCTACTCTGGATGTGACCTGGGATGATGGCAACCCTGTCTATGACAGTACCACAGCCGGGACTTACACATTCACCGGAATATTGACCTTGCCCCCGGGAATTGTGAATCCAAGCAGCCTGACTGCCTCGGTCAAGGTTATCGTAGCAGCCGCCCCAGAACCGCCTACCTGGCCAGCTGGCAGCACCTTAACCGCCAAAAACACAACCAAGACAAGTACCACCTTAACCTGGACAGCAGCAGCAGATGACCAGGGGGTAACAAATTACCGGATATTCCAGGATAGCCTGCTAATTAAGACTGTCCCGGCAACAGTGTACAGCTACAAAGTGACCGGACTATCCCCCTCCACCACCTACACCTTCCAGATACAGGCCGGGGATGTAGATGATAACTGGTCTGACGGCCCTGCTGTCACAGTGCGCACAGGCTCCTCCGGCGGCAGCGGCAGTGGCGGTGGAAGCCGCTCTGGCAACAAACCGGATGCGGAGGTACAACTGCTGGATTCTACCGGAAAAATTGCTGAACGCCTTACCCTGCGCTTGGATAACAGCACCAAAAGCGCTGCAGTCAAAGTGGACACAGCCTCGTTAACCAAGGCGTTCGAGGGTTCAACAGCAAATGCCCGGAGAATTAAAACGGTAACACTTAATATCCCGGCCGTAAATGGAGCAAAGGCTTATGAAGTTACACTGCCGACAAGCTTCTTATCTTCAGCAGACAACTCTAAAGCGGTTGCAATAAATACCGGGATAGCATCGGTGACGCTCCCGGGCAACATGCTCACTACGGCGGATGCGGCCGATGCGCAAAGCATATCACTGACCATCGCGGTTGGGGACAAAAGCAAGCTGGGGGAGGCGGTTCGGGCACAAATTGGAGACCGCCCCGTCATTCAGCTGAGTATGCAAATCAATGGCCAACAGAGGCCCTGGAGCAATGCCGGCGCACCTGTAACGGTAACCTTGCCCTACCTGCCGACGGCTGAAGAATTAGCCGACCCGGAACATATCACGGTATGGTACATCGATGGTGCGGGCAACGTGATAGCAGTGCCCAGCGGGCGTTACGACCCCCAAACGGGTCTGGTGACCTTTTCCACTACCCATTTCAGCTATTACGCCGTAGTTCATGTGCAGAAGGTTTTTTACGACCTGGGCGGCGTGGAATGGGCCAAGAAGCCCATCGAGGTACTGGCATCCAAAGGCATACTGAGAGGAACAGCGGAAAATGAATACTCCCCCATGAAAGTATTACCAGGGCTGACTTTCTGTACTTCCTGATCAGAACCCTGGGTATTGACGCTGCGGTTGACGGAAACTTCGATGATGTAAGCAGTGATGCTTATTACTATAAGGAAATCGGCATTGCCAAACAGCTAGGCATCACCAGCGGTATCGGAAACAACAAATTTGGTGTGAGCCTGAGTATAACCAGGCAGGATATGATGGTATTAACTGAAAAAGCATTGAGACTGTCAAATAAGCTAAACCAGGCAGGTGCGGCTACAGACTTGGACACCTTTGTCGACAAAGACCAGATTGCTCCGTATGCCATTAACAGCGCAGCCGCAATGGTGAAAGAAGGCCTGATAACGGGCTACGATGGCAAAATCAATCCCCGGGGTAATACCACCCGGGCCGAAGCAGCGGTGTTATTGTATCGCATCTACAACAGGTAAATAATCAGGCAGGAATTAATAAGGAAAAACTTCGCCACAGCTCTCAAAGCCCCCTGTACGTCCGAAGATGTGTTCCGACTTTCGGACTCAGGGGACATTCCTCTGATGTCCAGGATTCCGCTCTGCTTAATTGTGTGCGAAAGCGGATAATCGCGATATTTCACCTGAGAAGCCAGGGTTTTGTCATCTGTGCGGTACATTTTCCTGAATCTTGATGGAGTATACCCGAAATTGTTCTTAAAATGTTTGACCAGGTATTTGGCATCGGGAAACCCACACTCCAGGGCAATGTCAACAATCCGTCTGTCAGTGTTTGTATTGCTGGAGGTTTTGCCTGAATATTGACACCAATGCATTGCTGTCATCAATGAAATAAGGCCGGGCAATGTTGCCTTGTGTATCCCAATCACAACCATCCCACCATATGGCTACTTTAATGGCAGGAAAATCGGCGATGGCATCAAACATATCCTGTACCCATTGCTCCTTGTCCCCGCCTATTCTGCTGCAAGCGAACTCAGTTATCATCAGCGGTTTTTCATACAGCCCGGTCGCTTTTTGATACAAGGGAGCATAGATCTCCTGGAAGCTGCGCCAGGTTTCGCCTTGATAATAAGTCCCCGTATTATAGCCCGTCAAACCCACCACATCAACATATTTGTCCCCGGGATAGTACATGATTTCATGGTTCCACTTGAAATCAGGGAAAGAGCGCTCATTGGGGTTCCAGACCCAGATTACGTTTTCAGCCCCGGCTTCGGCAAAAATCCCGTGTATGTATCGGTATAATGCCTTGAATATATCAGTGTCCCGCGAGGTATGATAGGCCGAGTAAGAGCACCAATCACCATTCATCTCATTGAAAGGCCTGAATAATACGGGATGGCCGAAATCAGCCACAACTCTGGCATAGGCCTGCAAATAATCGTCATATTCCCCCTTTAATATTCTATAGACCATATTACTGCTGTCTGTTGCGTGGGTCTGCAACGTCAGTTCCACGGTTTTTCCGTTAAGATAGGCATTGCGCAAAGCCTGTTCCAATCCCTTTGGATCAAACTGATCGCTTACATGGCAGTACATTACTATAAAGGGAAATTCGTAATCCAGCCTCTTTTCCAGGTTCTGCAAGGGGTGCATGTCGAACGGTGCTGCAGGCTCAAAGATGCCCCAGTGCAAAGGACTGTCAGCTGAGAAATACTTATGGAAAAATGCACTGGTTTCTTGATTCCACTTGCGCGGAGTAACCTGTTTGAATTGAATTGCGCCGGCATGTTGGGTGGGTGCAAATGTATAGAAACCTTTGATAATATCCTGGTATCCCCCACATTCCTCCAGCGGCCTATCGGACTTAAAGAAAAAGGTATATACTGCATCACTGGTGAGTATATCCACACAGGTGTAATAATTCCTGTCATTTTCTATTCGGGCCAGTTTTTCGCGCGACCATTGAACAACATTAATTACCGTACCGTTTAAAACCAACTTCTCTGAACGCACCTGCAGATGGTCGGTGCGGTTGTTTAAGAAACGATTGGAATAGTTTATGTAAGTCTCTTTGGAAACCCCATTAGCGGTGCTTTCCTTGTATATCTCAACCCTCCTGTGCTGGTCTTCCAGGATGGTACTGATACCCGGATAACAAACCACCACTTCCATTTGCTTGGGTATGGCAATCCCGTATCCATCCACCAGATTGACAAACCTGTTTTCATATTCATTGATTTTCTGCATAAGATATATGCCGGAATGCTCAGCCGCCATACACAGCCCATGGCCTAGCACGAAGCCGGTCAGGCATGTCCCGCATATTATTGCAGCAACCCCCAGCAGTAGCAAAATCGCCCTGAAAGTTCTCTTTGTCATTCACAACTACCTTTCCATCTTTATTGTTTGGTTAATTGCCTGCTGATGCATTTTCTGGCGATTGAGGCCGACATGGTCAATCATGCCTTTATCCCAAATGCCTCAAAATTCACCTCAAGATATTGAATTTGGGAGTTATCACAAACTCCCCCCTACCGGGCATTTCATTTTTCAATCACATCCACCCGGTCAGGGGTTAACATCAAGTATGATGCCACGCCAGTGTTAGTATTGTTATCGTTATTCTAAGTAAATTACGCAAGCAGATTTTTATTCTTGCGGCACACTAATTAAGAATACGCTGCCGTAAGGGAATTGGGCAATAAGGCAGAATCCTTTGCTATACCCACAAAAGATTTTTCATATTAAAGATCGTAATAGATTTATATGTCGAATCCCTGGCCATGCCCATAAACAGCCCGGGTTGCCTGAATGCCAACAATGTTAATTATTGTTTAAGCCCAATATTCAGCCTATAATTATTTTATAATTTTAACTAACCTTGTACTGCTCAGGTACATATTTTATAGGAGATTTTATGGCTACATATAAAAAACACTGCATGTATTGCAGCCAGCTTATACCCGGGGATTCCAACCTCTGCCCACTGTGCGGCTCAGCGGATCCTTTTCACATGAGGTGCCCCAAATGCCGCAACCCTATTGAAGGGCGCTGGAAGGTATGTTCCAGTTGCGGTATGCAGCTTTTCACCCCATGCCCCAGCTGTGGTCAGACCACCCGGGTGGCTAAATTTTGCGGGCATTGCAACGCTGAGCTACTGGTCACCTGTCCACAAAAGAGATGTGGCGTACTGCAGATCATGCCTGCAGATCGCAAATGCATCAAATGTGGAAAACCTTTTAAATAGAGAGGAGAATTCACATGGCAATGCACTCTTTTACCAGAAATTATGCAGATAACAGCTCTGAAGCCGGTTTCGAGTTTACCTTTTATTGTGATATCTGCGGAGACGGTTATAAGACTCGATTTATTGAAGCTAAATCCTATCGCAAAAGCGGTTTCCTAAAAAACCTGACCGAGGGATTGTCTACCGGAGCCAGAATGGTCGGTTTACACGAGCTGGCCTACGGTTTGGACCGGGGAGGCGATATACTGGGGCAGAAGTTTGAAGGCATGTCGCCCGCCTGGCGCAAGGAGCACGAAGCCGCCTTTGCAGAGGCCATGAATGAAGCCAAAGGGCATTTTCACCGCTGCCACGGCTGCCAGCGATGGGTTTGTGATGCAGACTTCAACGACGATGAAGGCCTTTGTGTGGAATGCGCCCCGCGGACCAACACAGTGGTAGCCAAGGCCCGTTCCGAGAGGCTGGTGGAAGAGGTCCGGGAGAAGGCTGCTGCTACTTCGGTTTATAAAGGTGATATATCCAGCCAGCAGATTGTATGTCCGGAGTGCGGCAAGCCGGTAGCACAGGGGAAATTTTGCAGCAATTGCGGGGCCTCGGTGTCCTTGCTCAAATGCTCCAGTTGCGGGGCAGAACTGCAAGCCGGTGCAAAATTTTGCAGTGAATGCGGCAGCAAGGTTGGGGCTTGCATTTGTCCGGATTGCGGTGCTGATAACCAACCCGGTGCCAAATTCTGTTGTGAATGCGGAAGCAGGCTCGATTAATCCAGTAAAACCGGTGTTGCCGGTTAACTGCTTGTACCAGTGCATCAAAGCAGAGCAATATAACAACCATTGTTTCCTGTGTCTTAAGAACCGTCCCAAATCAAAAGGGCGGCTCAATCATTTCATATTTCACAGCTGAGCAACCAGCTATAATATGTCTCTTGCATCAAGGCAGATTCGTCGTTCCGTTCCGTTAGAGGACTCTAATAGATAAATAGAAGTTACACGCAGGCCTATTTTATACCTGTGAAAGACAACATGGAGGAGTATATTAGATGATCGAGTGCATTCTTCCCAATATATATCGTATAGAGATACCTTTACCCAAAAACCCGCTTAAAGCATTGAATTCATATTTGATAAAAGACCCCCGGCGAAACCTTCTGGTCGACACCGGCTTCAACCTGGAGGCCTGCCGGGATGCTATGGACCAGGCCCTGCAAGAATTGGGCATCGACATGGAGGAGACCGACCTGTTCATCACCCATCTGCATACCGACCATTCCGGTTTGGTGCAGCACCTGTCCCGGCCCAACAACACCGTATGGATGGGCAAGGATGATGCTGAAATGTTCGAAGCCAATATGCGCGAAGACCTGTTTATACAGACAGCCGGTACGCTTCTTTTCCGCAGCGGCCTGCTTTTAGACGGCGTTCCCAACCACCCTCAGGAAGAGGCTACAGCCAAATATGCAGACCGTGCTTTTGTGCCGGTAAGTGTGGTTCGTGAAGGGGATATATTCCTGAGAGGTGGCTACACCTGGCAGGCTATCTCCACCCCGGGGCATACCGCCGGTCATATGTGCCTGTATGAAGCCCAGCACAAAATCCTTATCGCCGGGGATCATATTCTGGACAAAATCACCCCCAATTTGGGCCTGTGGAGTTTTAAGTACGATGTTCTGGGGCAATACATACCCAGCCTGGAAAAGATAGCAGCTCTGGAGGTTGAATTGGTTCTGCCGGGACATCGCAATCTCATTGCCGATGTGCGGGGACGGATAGAGGAGATAAAACAGCATCATGAGCGCCGCCTGCAGGATGTTCTGCAATCCCTGGGCAAAGGCAAAAAAACCGCCGCTCAGGTGGCACAGCATATGCAGTGGGACTTGAGCTACAAGCACTGGGATGAATTTCCTCTCAATCAAAAAATGCATGCAGCAGCAGAGGCCATGGCTCATCTTTATCACCTGGTGCTCAGGGATCAATTGATTATGAGCGAGGATAAGGGCATACTCTACTTCCAGCCCGCATTTTAACGGTGCCTGGCACTACAGTTATTCACTTATTGCGTAAATAAGTGTGGTGCCAGGCACCACACTTATTTGGTGCCTGCTACCTCAGTTTATGATTTCGCAACCGGGTCCTTTTATAATGCTGCACCCGCCAGTCTGGGGTATCACCTCTATCTGTGTGCCAATGCGCTCCTTAATAGCCGGCACATGGGATATAACCCCGATAAGTTTACCGTCTTGATGCAGGCTGGCCAGGGTTTCCAAAGCCGTGTCCAAAGCGTATTCATCCAGGCTGCCGAAGCCTTCGTCCAGGAAAAAGGAATCTATCTGCACATTATGGCTGGCCATACTGGATAAGCCCAGGGCCAAGGCCAGGCTGACTATAAAGCATTCGCCTCCCGATAGGTTTTTAGTTGACCTTATTTCTCCGGCCTGGTAATTATCTATCACATTCAATCCCAGCGATTCAGAGTCGTCGATTGTCAAAAGATAACGGTCGGTCATTTTGGCCAGCTGTTGATTGGCATAAGCGATCATGGTTTGAAAGGTAAGCCTTTGCGCAAAGTTGCGATACCTTTTGCCATCTGCCGAACCGATGAGTTGATGGAGATTATCCCAGCGTGAAAGTTCCCTGGTTTGCAGTTCTATTCTCTTCTGTAATTCCAGCTGACCCCGGCGGGCCTGTTCATCCTCTTCCAGGCGCTGTTTGATAGCGCCGATTTCTTGCTGTATGTTGCCGACAGCGGTTTCCATCTCAGACAGCTCATTTTTTACCACGCTATAGGGCTGATCGGTGATATTGCGCTCCCGCTCAATTGTAAGAGCGTGGGTTTTATCCTGTATAAGGGCTGATGTTTCAAGCTGTGCTTTGGCCAGCTTATCAGCTTCATCCTGCAGGCGTATATACTCGGCCTCATCCAGGCGTGAATCCAGGTAATCGGCCTCATCTGTGAACCCCAGGCGGGTCAGGCGGGCCTGGAAAGCCTGCTCCAGGGGGGCTAATTCCTGGGCTCTGGCCTGAGTTGAGGCGGTTTGGGCCGCTATTCTCTCACCTAGGCTTTTCAGTTCCTGTTCAGCAGCATGCAGGCTATCATTGGCCTTTTCAAATCCTTCCTGCAGGTCCTGCAGCCTGGCCATCATTCGTTTTTCCTCGTCATCAGGGTTTTTATCCGCATACAGGCTGTGACGCTCTGCAATTAATCTGTTCAAATCAACCTGTTCAGCTTCAAGATTCCGCTGTTTGTTCCGCAACTCCTCACCCAGCTTCTGGTGCAGGGTTTGCTTTTTGGTCAGTTCAATTTCCTGGGCATTTATTAACTTTTCCTGGGTTGCTTTTTCACCTAGTTTGGTCTGCCATTTATCGCGGCGCTGGGTAAGGTTTTCGAGCACGATATTCAGATTGTCGACGGAAAGATCATCTACACCGTACTGCTCCACCAGAATGCGAGCTTGCTTAAGGGTTTGGTCACATTGCTTTTGTAATGATTGGCATTGTTCTTTAGTCAAGCTATATTGATTTTGGGCAATATCCAGATTGTGACGGCAATCACTGAGCTTCTTTTCAGCATCAGCCAGGGATTTCTGGAATTCCTCCATTTCTCTTAAAGACATCTGTTCTTCTTTGCGTTTTTGCTCAACTGCGGTGATCAACTGTGAACACTTGTTAAGCTGAGCTTCAACCTTCTCCATTTCCCTTGATATGGCCTCCGCCAGCTTGTCACCGGTCACCACAATATGCAATGATTTAATTAAATCAGAACTAATGCGGCTTTCCCTGTCCAGGGTCAGTTTTAGCGTTGCTTCGTTATCATCCAACTGCTGCAGATCTTTGGCGTTTTCCGCCTGCTTTATTCTCATATTTGCCAACTTGTCGGTTAGGTTTTTTTGCTCACTTCTGGCTTTTTTCAGTCTTGCCTCGGTTTCATTGGGCTGAGGCACATTCCCCTCTGCATAGGGATGGTGTGTTGATCCGCACAATGGGCAGGGCTGCCCGTCCTGTAAATAAGCCCGCTGTTCTTCCAGGCTTTGAATGCGTTTTAATAAGTCCAGCTCGACCTCCAGATAATTGACTTCGGTATCAAGCTGCAGCTTCCGGCTTTCTCCCTGCTGGATTGCCTGGATTAAAGCTGCTTGAGCAGTCTGAAGCCGCTCCCGCTTGCCTGCCGCTTCTTGCAAGGCATTCCTGGTCACATCTATGATGTTTTGACTCTGCCCCAGCTTCTCCAGATTATTTTTGCGATCTTTGAGATCATCAAGCGCATGCCGCCAATCATCCAATTCCCGGCCTTCCAGCAATGTTTCTATAGCTTCCCGTATTAACTCATGCTTGCCGGTCAACTCCCGGGTTTGAAGAGCGATCTTTTCATAGTTCGCATTGAGTTTTTCGTGCTCTGCTTCGAATTGCTTGATGCGTCTGTAATCCTTGCTCAGCTTATCTTGAGCCGCCTTGTATTGACTGTCCACATCTTTGCAGGCCTCGAAGATCTGCCTGACTGCCGCCAGATCTTCAACTAACCGGACATCGATGGCATTATTGTCCAGGTATTGTTGAATTTCAACCAGGCCTGAGCGGTATTGTTCCAATAATAATTCTATATCCGCAATGCTGCTTTGAGCCTCATTGAGTGTCTGTTCTGATTCCGCGATTGCTTGCAGTAAAGACTTAACCTGCTGGTTTTTCTGGTCTATTTTAATATCCAACTCGCGGACCGCTTTGATGAGCAGCATTTCCTGCTGCTGCTTCTGTTGTGCTGCAAAGAGTTGGTCTTTAGCCGAATTGCGAGAAATCGTGGCATCTTCCCGGGCTTTTTCGACTGCCGGCAATCTGGCCTGGTTCTCAGCAAGCTCGGTGAGTTCCTTTTCCTGTTCATCTCGCTTTCCGGCTATTCTGGTATAATCCCCTTCAAGCTCCTTGGCCCGGCGGGCTTTATTCAGGTTCTCCAACTGTGGCTGGAAGGCTTTGGCCTGTTGTTCAAGTTCCATATGCCTGGCATGTAATTTCTTCAGTTCCTCCTCCTGCCTGGCTATACCCTCCAGCCATAATTTAGCCTGTCTTACCTTATCCCTTCGTTCGGCAAGCTGGGACTCCAGGGCCAGTTTCTTTTCAAGCTCGGCCTGTAATTCCTGCTTGACCTCATCGGCCAGCAGCCTTATTCCGGCAGCCTTTTCTTTAAGCCTTTCCAGTTCTCTGGCCTCTTCCGCCCTCCGCTGGTGCACCTTTATGGAGATCTGGCTGTAAATCTCGGTGCCGGTAATTTGCTCCAAAATAGGGGCCCTTTCATGGGGAGGGGCCTGGAGAAAGGCGGCAAACCCACCCTGGGCCAGCAGCATGGAGCGGGTAAAGCGTTGATAATCCATGCCGGTAATGGCCTCAATCTTACTTAATACCTCACTTGGCCGGGATTCGATGATTTCGCCGCTATCCGCATAGGAAAGCTCATGCTTGTACGGTTGCAAGGCGCCATCAGCTTTGTTGCGGGCCCGATGCTGACTCCACTGGCAGCGATAACGACCGCTCTGAGTCTCAAAGCACACTTCCGCAAAGCAATCCCCGGTGAGCCGGGACATGATTTCGTTGTTGTTCTTGGTAATCCGGTTCAGGCGCGGGGTATACCCGTATAATGCCAGGCAAATGGCGTCTAAAATGGTGGTCTTGCCGGCTCCGGTAGGTCCGGTTATGGCAAAAATACCATCAGAGGTATAGGCTGGATCAGTGAAATCAATACTCCAACTACCTACCAGAGAATTCAGGTTTTTGAAGCGAACATTGATTATCCTCATCTTAAGCCTCCTCTTCTAAACCGGTTCCCTCTTCCTGCACCAGCAGAACCGCTTCACGGTAGGTGTTAATCAGCTCTTCCCGCTGCTCTGCCGGTATATCATGGGCATCCAGGCAGCGTTTGAAAACCTCTTCAATACTCAAGTCAGCCAGGGTTTCATCGTCTATGCTGCTGATTTTGGCATTTTCATATATACGTTCATTCTTGATTCTCAAGATCTCCAGCTCGGTATGGGCGGTTAGCTCATCCAGGCGATCGCGCAGATCTCCCATGACCTGATGCCCGGTATAGACAATATCAATGAGAATAGTACTATCCTTGCTCTTCAGCTCTTCCAGCCGCGCGGCAATATGCTCCCAATCACCTTTTATGGTTTCCAACTCCTGAAATCTGGGCACAGGGATTTCCGTAACCAAGGGCTTTCCGTTGTCAAATTCCACCTGACACAGCATCTTTTCCTGCCCGGCTTCTGCAAAGCCCATAGGTATGGGAGAACCAGAATACCTCATAAAGTCACACCCGGCAACTTTTTGGGGCACATGCAAATGGCCCAGGGCCAAATAATCGATGCTGGGGGGGAAAATATCCTTTTCAACATGGGCTAATGAGCCCACATACAGGTCCCGCACTCCGTCCGAGTCAACGGTCTGCCCGCCGGCAGTAAACAGATGCCCCATAGCTATGATCGGCACCTGCTTACCAAGCTCACGGCGAATTCGCTCGGCCTCTTTGCAAACATCGCTGTAATGAGCCTTAATTCCCTCGATGAGCTTGCGGCCTTTCTCTTCATAGCTTTCACCGGCTTCGGCCCGGCGCACGTCCCGGTCACGCAGATAAGGAACCGCGCATACTATCAGTTCCGGCTCCCCTTGCCTGTCCGGTATGACGATAAGCTCATCAGCTATGGATTCCGGCATACAACCAATCACATGAACATTGAGATAACGCAGGACTTCCCGGGGCGCATTTAAAAAGGAAGGTGAATCATGGTTGCCCCCAGTGACAACCACATGGCGGCAGGGTGAATCCGCCACCCGGCATAAAAAGCGGTAATACAGCTCCTGGGCCCGATTGCTGGGAGCAGTATTGTCAAATATATCCCCGGATATGAGCAGGACATCGATTGCCTGTTCTCTTATGTAATCAGCCAGCCAGTTCAGAAAGGCCTCAAATTCCTCATAGCGTTTACGCCCATACAGCGAACGCCCTAAATGCCAGTCCGAGGTGTGGAGTATTTTCATGGGTTCACCTGCTTTCTATCTGCTCCGCGATCCCTAACCAGGTCGCTTTGGTCAAAAAGCTTTCTTCGACTTGCTCTTCCATTTCCAAAAACCGGGGAGGCGCTGAAGTGTTTATCCCTGGTTTAAATAGACGTTATTGAATTTCGCCGGGGCTCTCTTCACCTTTTCAATGGTTCGCCTGACATATCCCTCCAGCTTGGCCTCAAACACATCTGCGGTGATCTCCTTATTCTGCACCATGCACAGGCCTTTTTCCCAGCTGGCGGTAAGAATCGGGTTCAACAGCTCCGGGGCCGATTGGCGCACCAGTTCTACGATGGCCTCGCCCTTGGGCTCAGGGGTGATGATGCGGGTCTTGGGGTTGATCTTGATGTAGCCGATATCCTGCAGCTTCTTGATAATGCCCGCACGGGTGGCGGAGGTACCGATGCCACAGGTTTTAATCTGCTCTCTGAGTTCCTCGTCTTCGATATACTTGCCTGCTTTCTCCATGGTCAGGATCAGGCTCGCATCGGAAAACCGCGCCGGGGGTTTGGTTTCTTTCTCCTCCAAATCCAGAGCGGTAACAGTCACAGGATCTTTTTTGCTCAGCAAATGCAGGGGCGCAGCGGAGAGTTCCTCTTCATTTTTGGCCGGGCTTACTTCGTAAATCTCTTTCCATCCGGCCTCTTTCAGGGTTTTGGAATTGGTGACAAATACCTCGCCCGCAAGTTCAGTTTCAACCCTGACGGTGTTGTAAACCGCCGGGGGATAGAATATGGCCAGAAATCTCTTCACGATCAGGCTGTACACATTGCGGCTGTCAGCATTCAGCCGTGACAAATCGGTTGTTACATAGGTGGGTATGATGGCATAATGGTCAGTCACCTTGCTGTCATCCACAAACCTTTTGCTGGACTTGTTGACCGCCAGTTTGCCAAAGTTCTTGATTCTTGCCACCACATCCTTAAAGGCGGCATTCTTATGCAGGCCGTTAAGTATTTTGGGCAGTTCGGCAACTATATCGGTGGACAGCACCCGGCTGTCAGTGCGGGGATAAGAGATCAGCTTTTTTTCATACAGGCTCTGGGCAATCTCTAAGGTTTTATCAACCGGCAGTTTGTACTTTTTATTGGCTTCGGACTGCAGTTCGGCCAGGTTAAAAAGCAGTGGCGGCTGTTCCTTCCTGGCTTTGGTTTCTACCTTTTTAACCACCGCCGAGTGCCCCTGCAGTCTTGCCATAATATTCTGAGCATCCTCCTTACTGAGGTATTTCTCATCGCCCTCCTCCATTTCCGCGGACTTCTTCCCTTTAGCTTTTGGGGGCTGCCATTTACCCTTGTATTCGATGCCGCTTTTCTGAGACAAAAAAGTACCCACAATTCCATAGTGGATTCTGGGGACGAAGTTCCTGATTTCCAGTTCCCGGTTAACCACTAAGCCCAACACACAGGTCATCACCCTGCCGATGGCAATCACCGCAGGTCGGTTTTCTTTCAAATGGGATGACAGACCCTTACCATATCGGCAGGTATATATCCTGCTGAAATTCATGCCAAACAGCCAATCCTCCTTGGCCCGGCAATAAGCTGCCTGTGACAGGGAATCGTACTCGCTCAGGTCTTTGGCCTCTGCAATACCCTTTTTGATGGCCTCCTCGGTGTGCGCGGACAACCACACTCGTTTGGCAGGTTTGTCAGTGCCGCTGAGCTGGTAGACCAAACGGAAAATATACTCCCCTTCGCGCCCGCTGTCAGTGCAGGAGTAAATCATGTCCACATCAGGGCGATTCATCAGCCGCTTTATAACCTCAAACTGTTTTAGGCTTCCGGCCTCATCAATGACCTTATATTTATACTCTTTGGGTATGATGGGCAGATGCGCTACCCGCCAGGATTTGTAAGCCGGGTCATATTCCTCCGGATAAGCCATGGTGACCAGATGGCCATAGCACCAGCTTATTATGGCCTGGTCGTTTTCAGCGTAGCCCCGGCTGCGGTCAGATTTTGATATGTCTATCCCCAAAACGCTGGCAAAGCTGCCCGCAACTGAGGGTTTTTCGGTAATGTACAATTTTTTGGCCATATAGCACCTCATGCCCGCAACTTGATTATCAAGAACCCTAAGCCTCTCTAGACTCCGCTCCATGGTTGCTCAGCTTATCTCAACCGGTACCTTAAAGATAGACACCAATGAATACAGCGAAATAAACAGTTCATGACTGCCCCAATGGGGTTTGATTCGGTACTTACCTAAACCATTCTGAATGTCTTTCCCTGTTAATAAATATACTAGATAGTCATGCAGGCTAACAGTTAGAAAACCAGTGGCAAGACAGTGAAACCGTTTGCGAAGCCCATAACGGCGGTCACAGCACGTTCACGTTTCGGTTCGGGGATTTCAATTGTTCAAAAAGCGTCATAATAAGCCTTGCAGCAGCATCAGAGGCCTATGCCGCCTGTTTTAGCGGGCTGAGATCCGAACCCTCATAGCATATTGTCGCAACTGCTGCCGGCTCGGTTTCATTCGCCGCATCACGTGCTCGTAAGCAGGTCAGCCATACCCGGCCATGCTGACGCGGCAGCGGACAAAAAGGTATAATGAATCAGGATGAAGCTTACAGTACCGGAAACTGAACCACTGAGCGGGAGGTATCAGGAAGTCATGAGAGGTATAGGCATGGCATTTACAGTTGCCGCACTGGCAGCCTTATTGGTGTTCGCAGGATTCATGATGGTAAGGTTGATGAACGCGCCCAACCCCAGCAGCACTCCAACAGCCCTCAGTAAACCTGATTTTCAGGCCTATTATGATGCCAGGGTAAAATATGTCGGCAATAACGCCGAAGTGGGAAAACTGCTGCAGGTAATGAACATAGGCCGTTTCGGCGACTACACTTTCACCCTGGATACCGCAAAAGAGCCCTATGGCCTGATCATTAACTTCTCAGACATCAACATCACCAGAGAACTGCTTGATTACAGGAAAAAAGGCCGGGTGGATGAGGCTTATTATATCCTGGCCTTGGTGGAAAACCTGAGCTATGTGGAGGTGCGCTTTGAGGCCTATACTTACCGCATGTCGGTGGAAGAAGCCAATGCCTTCATACAGGGCAACATAAAGGAATATGGGGAATCCCCGCAGAAACTGGAGGAACTGCACGCCCTGCTCAACCCTGCCGGCTGAGTTGGCTGAGCGGCCTAAAGGGCAATGCTCATCTCGTTTCCATGGCTTCCAGCTCCTGCATAACGCCTTTTTGCAGGGAAAAGGTTCCCCTGCTTACCGCAACCAGCTCGCCCTGGCCATTATACAAAGAGGCCTCGGCAACTCCGCTTCTCTTGCCCAGATGTATGACTTTTCCTTCAGCTGTTAACTCATCTCCCGCAAAAAAGGGAGCAAAATAGTTGGTATACATATCCACGGTCACACATGTATACCCCAGGGTGATAAAGGCCCAACCCATGGCAGTATCCGCCAAAGCCGCACTTATTCCGCCGTGCAGCCTGCCATAGAGAGTTGTCAATTCCATTCCTGGACTTATTTTCAGGCCTGCTTCTCCCTTTCCCAGAAATATCAACTTCATGCCCAGAGTCTGATGAACAGGCGCCGTTTCACAGGCCTGGCATAAACGAATGAAAAAACGATTATCAATTCCCCTGTTTTCAATCCCTGTCGTACTCATGATAAACACCCTGACCATAACTTGGCTTTGGCCGTATTTTCCGTCAGCAAAAATATCCGCATTAAATTAAGTCCAACATATATTATTTTAACATATATTGTTAAATTCTGATTAAAGGATCGTTTTCCTGGCATCGCGAACACAAACCCCGGATATTGATAAACAGGGGCTGATACGCAGTAGGCCTAAAGGCGGGCTTCCACCTCTCTAACCTGCCGGTCCATGATTTTCAGGTGCTGTTCAAGGTTTTGCGGGGTGATCAGAACGCCAAAATCCGCCGGCAGGTCCGCATGCGGGAGATTTAACAGGCGGTGTACCATCAATGTGCCAACTTCCGGGTAGACGTGGGTGCCGTCATAAAAGTTGTCCAGATTATTGGTTATTGTGTTTAAGGTCATAAAATTATAGACTTCTCCAAAAACATCCACAATATCCGTCAGCCACTGCCGGTAGTAGGGATACAATCCCATCCTGACCATCAATTCAAACATAGGCCAGGAATCCGGGGTGGTAAAGACCAGCAGCCTGCTGTCGGGGTTGGCATCCCGAATCTTTGTCAGCTTCTCCCGAATATCCCCGTATTGATAGCCGGCATAGATGTCAGCCTCATATTTGGCCACCGTTGCCCACACCTTTTTGTCCCGTTCCGCGGCATCGGGGACCTTAAGCAGGGTTTTTACATTCTGCCGGTCATAAAAGAAGTTTTTGGGTATGCCCTCCTGGGCGAATTTGTAATTATCCCAGGAGCGCTCCAGAACCTCGGTGGAAAGCAGGGTTTTTAAGCGGTAGATAGGCTGCCGGGCGGTTTGAATATAAAATGAAGGTTCCTGGAAAGCCTCAAAGATGAGATTGCGGTTGGTGGCAGAAAAATCCAGGCCCAATACTATCACATCAAAGTCCCGGCCGTTTTCCTGCTTGGCGAACTCGATGTAATCGTAAAACTCATCCAGGAGCATATTGTCAGCTGCGTAGTTAAAGGCTTTATAGCCGGCAAAATCATGCTGGTCAATATAAGTTACGCGGCTGCTGCCCAAAATCAGCATATCATAATGGTTGGAGCCGAAAGCGAGCCGGTTGGTCTTTTGTTGGCGCTCGTCGAATCCGGCCTGTATATTGTTATACTGATGGCTGTGCTCAAACAGCCACAGCGGGTCGATATACCAGTTGAACCCCGCTACTGCTAAAAGCGGCAGCAGGATCAGTATCAAGGTGGCAAAAGTCCAGTTACGGTAGTGCTTCATAAGGCCAATTCCCTTGCTCCTTAAAAATTAAAGTAAAGAAATTCGGTAATCTTGGTTAAACTGAGTATCCCCGCCAGAGCCAGAGCTGCTGTCAAGACCGCGCTGGCCCAGCTGCCCCGGAAGCGGTCCTTCAATTCGATGGAATTGGGCGCCGCCACACAAAGCAGGATTCCGCCCAGCAGAGCCGCTGTGATCACACCGGTGTCGATACCCCAGGGCAAAGCGTCAAAGCTTACCCCATAGGCTGTAAGGCTGTCCATCAGCCCGTGCAGCGAGGGAGGCAAAATCACGCCGTTTAAGCCTAGCATGCCCTTGACCACTTTTATGGCATCAGCCCAGCTTGTAGCCCGGAAAAACACCCAGCCCAGATTCACATAATTAAAGGTGATAAACCAGCCCAGGAGGGGATGCAGCTTGAATTTGAAATTGCGCCAGATACGATGCACCAGCAAGGCCGCTCCATGCATGAAACCCCAGAATATGAAGTTCCATCCTGCCCCATGCCATAAGCCCACCAGTATAAAAGTGATCAAGAGGTTGCGGTAGGTGCGCTGATTGCCCCGGCGGTTGCCCCCCAGCGGTATATAAACGTAGTCCCGGAAAAATCTCCCCAGGGTCATATGCCAGCGCCGCCAGAAGTCCTGAATATTCACCGCTTTGTAGGGGGAGAAGAAATTGATGGGCAGCTGTATATTGAATAACAAAGCCGCTCCGATGGCCATATCGGTATAGGCACTGAAGTCGAAGTAGAGCTGCATAGTATAGGAAAGCGAGGTCATCCAGGCTTCCAGGAGGGTCAAAGTGGGCATCTGATCAAAGCCCAGGTTGGCCCAGACCGCGAAATTATCGGCAATGATGACCTTTTTGAACAACCCCAGAAAAAACAAGAAAAGCCCCCTGGCAATCATTTCATAGTTTATCCGGCTGCGGTCGGGGTCCTCGAACTGGGGCATCATTTCTTTATGATGGAGGATCGGTCCGGCCAGGAGATGCGGGAAAAAGGTGACAAACAAGGCATAGTTTACAATGCTGTATTCCCTGGCCTTGCCCTGGTACGCGTCCACCAGATAGGCGATTTGTGTGAAGGTAAAAAAGCTGATGCCCAGGGGCAGCACAACCTGCAACAAGCCAATGTTGGTGCCGGCCAGGGAGTTGATATTGCTGATAAAGAAGTCGGCATATTTGTAATAGCCCAGCAGCAGCAGGTTAAAAGCCACCCCTAAAAAGAGCAAACCCCGCCTGAGGGATTTTCCCTGACTGCGGCTCAAGCTTATTCCCACCAGGTAGTTAGTGGTAATCGAGGTTAGAATAAGCGGCAGGTAAGCGATATTCCACCAGCTGTAAAAAAATAACGAGGCGATGACCAACCAGGCGCGGGCCGCCAGGTTTAAACCCATGCGGTTGAGAACAAAATAGAGGGCAAATGTGATTGGCAGGAACAGTATTATGTACTCGTAAGAATTAAATAACAACTACAACGGCTCCTTAAGCTTCGATAATCAGGAAGCAGTGATAAAAGGGCATTCCCAAACAAGCCATCAAATCTCGCCCAATGTACTACAAATCAACACTACAAAAATGGGATATAAGCTTTTCTGCTTAAACCGAGCAAAATTAAGGATTGCCAGAGAGATGGAAATTCGACCTTTTTCGTTTTTGCCTCCAAAACCTTCGCCACTCGGCTCAGGATTTCCTTCTTGGGTGCCAGGCACCACACTTATAGCAACCTGAGTATGGTTTCAACAATAGATGTCACCGGCCTTCGGCACAGGCTCAAACAGCCGGCAGCATCGACCCGTTCAAAGAAACGCCGGGCTAGACTTCGATTCTTTCGGTTTTGAATGCACCTAAAGGATTTCCACATATCCTTCTGTCCCATTCACACGAATCCGCTGTCCGTCTTTAATCAGCCTGGTGGCATTTACCACCCCGACAACGGCCGGCAGGCCGTATTCTCTGGCTATTACCGCACCGTGGGTCATCATCCCGCCTACTTCCGTCACCAGGCCTTTTATGGATATAAAAACCGGGGTCCAACTGGGGTCGGTAAAGGTGGTGACCAAAATATCGCCTTCCTCTATATCGGCATCCTCCATTCTTAAGATGACCCGGGCCCGGCCTTCAATAGTGCCGGATGAAACCGGTATCCCCGCCAAAGCCCCGGGTGGGATTTTCGTGTTGTCGTATTCCCCTTGTAAAACCTCCCCCTCGGAGGTCATAACCCGAGGAGGGGTGAGCTTCTCATAAAACTGGTGTTCCACTTTTCGCCGGCTTATGATGCTGTAATCCAGCTGATTGGTCCGAACCACCTCGCGGAGTTCTTCAAAAGACAGATAGTAGATATCCTCCTTCTCCCGGATGACCCCCTTTTGCACCAGCTTGCCGGCTTCTTTCAAGAGGGCTTGCTTGATAACCCAGAAACGTCCGATCATCAAATACTTGGGGTATTCACGGTAGCCCGTGAAATTGCGCAAAAGGCTGATCATCCGCTTTGTCTTTTTAGCCTTTCGTTTGCCACCGGGCAGCTGTTTTAACCGGTTGAGGAGATCCTCTTCCTTTTGCCTGGCTTCCAAAAGGCCTTGCTCGAATATGGTTTTATGGGCACCCGGCTCAAAGTTCTTAATATTGCTGAGAATCATGGGAACGAGCATGGTAGGCTGTTCGCTCCAACGAGGCCTGGTGATATCGATCTCACCAGGACAGCGCATGCCGTATATCTCCAGATAATCTCGTATGGATTGGCTGACCGCATGGCCGCCTTCCAATTTAGCCAGATCCTCAAAAAAAGTCTCATTGCGGGCCTGTTTCAAATACTCTATTACCGCCGGAAATTGCCTGACCACGTCGGCTACATCCAACAAGGCCAGCCCCATTTCGGAGGTTACGTTGTTGGCAACCGATAGGGAAAGTGTATCTGCTGCACTTTTTTCGCCCAGCCACTTTTCCATGTACTTATTAAGCCAGCTGGCTGCATATACCCCGACATAAATCGCGGCCATGCTCTGCGCATCATACATGTCCGCTTTTAGTTGCTTACAAGCATCTATAATAAAGTCAAACAGTTCTTCTCCGGACAAGTCAGCAATCCTCTGTCGCAGCTTTCTAGTTGACGTCTCGTTTCGAGATATTAGAGATTCCACGATGGCTGCGTCGTTACTGCGGTATATCTTGAGAAACTGAAGCGGCAAGGCCCAGGAAAAATACCTTGATCCCATACTGAGGGCCCTTTTACCGCGGGCCAGGGCGTGCATAAATTCTTTGCGCTTCATTATGGTCTTGATGGCATCAAGCATGAGAGGGTCCATTTGCTTCGCTGTCATGAGTACTATTTTTCGTCCCAGGGGAGAAGCCATATCATGGGCCAGATCGATGAACAACCTTCCCCCGGCTGCAATTAGGGGAAAATCATCAAAGGCTACTTTGAAGAACGATACCCCCAAGGGTTTCATGGCATCGGTCATCATTTGTTGATGGCTGAAGCACATATACACATGATTTTTCCCATCCTGCACCTCTGGTATAGGGTACAAGGTGGTGATAGGGCGGCTCTGCAAGATAAAAAAGCTATCATTAAAGTCTAAGGGCACAGCTGTTGCGGGTGAATCTCCCGGAATAAGCTCTGGGGACACACCTCCTGCGGAGGAATATCCCCGTATAAGGCACCACTCGATGTCCTGGGGACAGCCGAAATGAGCCTCAATCTTTCGGCCCAGGACTTCCAGCTGCAGAATCTGTTCGTCGGTTAGTACCTGCATATTCTGCCGTTCGGCCTCAATTTCCCGCTTCTCCGTTCCTCCGCCATCTGAGGCAGAGACAGTCAGCTTCTTGTCGTATATCTTCTTATCAATGATTCTGCCCTCCCGCACTTTATAGCTATCCGGGTTTACCAGGCCGGAGACCAGGGCTTCACCTAGCCCGAAACTGGCATCAATGGATAATACTTTACGGTTGGAGGTGATGGGGTCGGCAGTGAACATGATCCCTGCTGCCTCGGGAAAAACCATCTTCTGAATGACCACGGACAGGTGGACCTTGCGGTGATCGAAGCCGTTTTGGATGCGGTAGATCACGGCCCGGTCGGTAAACAGCGATGCCCAACACTTGCTGATATAACTCAGGATGGCTTCCTTTCCAACTATGTTCAGATAGGTATCTTGCTGGCCTGCAAATGAAGCTGTCGGCAAATCCTCCGCAGTTGCGCTGGACCTTACCGCATAGGCATTGTTTTCGCCAAGTTGTTGAAGATAAGTATAAACCTCCTGGGTAATACCTTCTGGAATAGCGGTTGCTTCAATGACCTGACGGATTTTGGCGCTGATTTCACCAATTTCTTCCCGGTTATCTGCTTTAAGCAGGGACAATTGTTCCAGCAGCGCGTTATACTCCTGGTTATTAGCGATAAGTTCCTTATATGCCAGGGTGGTAACGCAAAAACCCTCTGGGACTTGAATTCCCTCAATTCTTGATAGCTCCCCCAGGTTGGCGCCTTTGCCTCCCACCAGGACCAGCTTGGTCCTGTCGATGTCCTGAAAGCCGAGTACGTATGAATTCATACATGTTCTCCTTTCATTTTGCCGGTACCCGGATCATATAAATTCTTCTTTGTAGAAGTTGTTTTTAAGCAAATCCAGACACTCAGCCATTTCTTTAGATAAGGCATCATAATCGATTTCGCCTTCACCTGGTAATTGAATGCTATACCCCTCACCAATCCAGGTAAGCATCTTCATAACCAGCTTTATATCGATATTGTCCTTGAACTTGGAGGTGTCCGTGCCGTCAAGGGCAATTCTGTTTCTGAAATTCTCGCCCTTAGCCAGCATTGCGTTGATGCCCTCTTTTACATCGGCATCATTTTCAAAAAATATACTTTTTAAAAAGGACACGATAGCCGGGTACCTTTTCATCAGCGAAATCTCAATATTGGTAGTTAATTTAATCCTTTCGAAAAAATCGCTAACGTTTTTATCCAGCTTGGCATCGATTTCATTCATAAACAGTTCACCGCAAAATTCTACCAAATAGAGGTATAGGTTTTGTTTTGAACCAAAATAATGGAAAACCATAGCCTTGGAAATCCCGGCATTTTTTGCAATGTCGCTTGCAGAGGCCTTTTTGTAGCCGTTGCTGCTGAAAGCTTTCAGGGCTGCGTTGATAATCTTGTTTTGCTTCTCGACCGGCAGACTAAAGAATTTCTCCACAATATCTCACCCCATAAATAATAAACCGAACCGGTTGATGATGAACCTATCATAACACCATAAACCGATTCGGTCAAAGGCATGAAAACAACAGGGAAAAATTTATTACTAGGCTTCTACTCAGGCCTCGGCCATGATACAATGCAATGCCGGATTTTCAGCCAACCATAGCCCATGAGAGATCTATACGGGTTCTGTACTGGAGCATAACCTGGCTCAGAGAGCCAGAAAGTCGCCCTTCTAAACAAATGCTTACCCAGCTAAGCATTTGTTGTTTTACGTATATTTCAGTGGAGTAACCTCTGTAGCGCGTAGTAAGCATAAAATACCAAAAGGAAAACAGCCCGCCGGTTTAATACCGCATGACGGGCTGCTCCATTTCAAATACCTGTTTTCCTATACACTAGCAATTGAGCTTATTAAACCATCGCATACCTGCCTTCAGGAATTCGGGCAATATTGGTATTGTCCCTGGTTCGGTCTCTCAGAACCTCTACCGGATGGTCGCGGAATTCACTGCGGTAGTCATTGCCATACTGCTGTTGATGCCGTTCAATCACCACATGGCTGGGTATAGCGTCGATATCATGATTTATGCGGTTTTGGTAAAAGAAGTATTCATGGTGTGGGGGTAGATCCTCGATGTTTACATAACCTTCCCGATTGGCAGTAAGCGTAATCTGCTGCCCCAGTATTTGACGGACGTAATCGCGGGTGTCATGGAACTGTAAGAGTTTAGGGAAATGGCCGCCAGGTATTACCTGCTGCCATTGTTTGTTCTCATACCTTGCCAATAATTCAGCCGCCTTGTGCAGATGAGCCACTTCCTGCTCAAAATGCATCTCCCAAATCCTCTTGATGTGGGGATCCATCTCATCCTGGTAGAAAGAGTAATAAAGGTAGCACTCCATGTACTCATGCAAAAGTAGATTTTCCAGCCAGGTACAGGTGGGATCAAGCAGAGAGCCATAATGGGTGACATGCTGTTCTTCTATCATGGCAATTTCCTGGTAAAGCTGCCTTCCCAGGTCATTGTAGTAAAATGGCCCCAGATTCATGTAGAAGTTCATGGTTTGCTGTTCGGCGGCGACAATTATCAGGGCATTGAGCTTGGTCCGGTTGGAAGCGGTTGAAAAATCAGCCGGGTATTTGACCGAATCAAAGGGATGCCGGTGCTCCGCTATAGTCGGGCGCCCGGGGGTAATATCCACATAGCTCTTCACCAATAGCTCGGCCGGGATTTGCTCATCTAAATCAAGCAGGTTGGCAAAACGATACAGGTGGTCGAAATCCTCCAGAAGGGCAAAATCCAACGCTTGTTTGACATAAGGGTCAGGCTCATTCAAGGCCAGCCAGGCGGTGAGATCCACGGCTACATGCTCATAACCAACCGCGGTCTCAACCACTGTCTCGTCAATTGGCTTTAGCCAGTTAATCCGCTTTTGCTGCTGCTGTTCAATGCGGCGGCTCAGTGCCAGCTCCCGGCGCAAATCATTATTCTGGCAGTTGCGGTGGAACTGATGTTTAAATATCGCGGCCTCTACTTCAATCCCGTTCATAAGGATGACCCGGATCTTGGTATAGGGATCCACGGTTTGCTTATCATATGGCTGGGGATATAATGTAGCCCAATCCATAATTCCGTCATCAACTTTAGCCGGTCTTTGTTCGAATGGATTCACTGTCTCAGCTCCTTTGAAATCTTATAATCGGCTATAGTATCCCTCATAGAGCCTTGAGATATCCTGTCATGATAAATTAATTGTCCATGATTAATGGTGCTGGTTAATTGCTGACAGCTCTGCTATCCATACCGCATAATACCTGCTTAGCCCTGGGTTGATTTGTCCAGGACTATGCATTTCTTATGTTGAAGATAATTGTTTATCCTATTTGCCCTCATCATAGCGTGCTTTGAACTGCCGAAAGCTCTCAAAAACCTCCGGTGAACTGGCAAAAAACTCATTTAATATTTTTATATTCCTGACGGTATCCACGCTTAAGTGGTGCTCGATAAGCTCGGTTTCAAGCAATACCGTATCCTCAACCCCGATGTGCTTTAGAAAAGCCTCCACGGTTTCGTGACGATCCAGCAGAAATGAGCCCATTATCTCACCTTTGGCTGTTAGTTGGATGATGCCATATTTTTCATAATCAAGATATCCCATCTCTGCCAACTTACTGACCGTTTTGGAAGCAGAAGAGGCTTTCACATTCAATTTTTCAGCCAACTGGTTGATGCGCACATAGCCCCCTTCCTGACAATGTCTATAAATCATCTCCAGGTAGTCTTCCATACTCGGAGTGAGATGGTCCTTATTCTTTTTAATCATTTCATAGCCACGAAAGGTATGAAACTCTTTGTTACTCATCCTGCCCGCTCCCTTACCCAGGCACTCCCTGCAAAACTACGACATTAATGTAATCGAAATAGCCGTAACCAATAAAATCTGCTCTTCATAGAATAAGGCATGTGAAAAAAGTTTTCCCTAGTCTAACTTATGAAGGCTGGGATTAATGCATGAATATTTTGGAGGAGCTGTATATGGGTAAATTGATTCCCTTGCATCATCTGCCGCCCGGTACCTGCGGAAAGGTCAGTCGATTGACGGCCGAAGGCAATGCCAGAAGGAGAATGCTTGATTTGGGGCTGATCTGCGGTACACGGGTGGAAGCCCTGCAAAAAAGCCTTTCCGGCGACCCGGTGGCTTATGAGATCCGCGGGGCAGTAATCGCCCTTCGCTCTGAGGAAGCGTCGCAAATACTGGTGGAATTGCTTTAGAATTCAGCAGCGGGGGATATTAACAGTGGGCCTGCGACAAGTGTCCAGCCAGGAAATGGCCAAACAAACATATAGGATCGATTGTCATGAAGAAGATTTGGTGATTGCATTGGCCGGCAATCCCAATACAGGTAAAAGCACAGTTTTCAACAGTTTGACCGGTCTTAAGCAGCATACCGGAAACTGGCCGGGCAAAACCGTCACCAATGCCAAAGGCAAGTATATCCATCAGCAGCGCAGTTTCATCCTGGTCGATTTGCCCGGAACTTATTCCCTGTTTGCCAACTCTGTCGATGAGGAAGTGGCCCGTGATTTTATTTGCTCCGGAGAACCGAAGGTAACGGTGGTTGTTACTGACGCCACCTGCCTGGAAAGAAACCTCAATCTGGTACTGCAGGTAATGGAAATTACCGACAACGCAGTGCTTTGCGTAAACCTGTTGGATGAAGCCAGGCGCAAAAAGATTCAGGTTGATTTGCCTGCCCTGTCAGAAATACTGGGCGTGCCTGTAGTCGGAACCAATGCCCGGGACGGGGTAGGTTTAAGAGAATTAAAAGATGCAGTCTATCAGGTGGCCATGGGAGAAGTAATAAACAAACCGCTGCAGGTCCGCTACGGAGATCCAGTCGAAACATGTCTTGAGATGCTTGAACCCTTTGTAAAAGGTATTGTTGACAAGAATATAAACAGCAGGTGGGTCGCGCTTCGTCTGCTGGAGGCAAATCGGGACACTGACAATTGGCCGCTTCAGTTCCCGTTTTTAAAGCTTAACAATGACAGTGAAATCTTAGCAACCCTGCAAGCCGCTGATAGACTGCTTCTGCAAGCCGGTCTTAATCGGGATGCTCTGCGTGACCATATTGTCACCTGCATTGTAAAACAGGCGGAAGAGATTGCCCAGAGGGTGTTGAGCTGTGAAAAACAGCATTACAATATTGTCGACCGCAGAATAGACAGCGTTCTTACCTCAAAGGTTTGGGGAATTCCAGTAATGATTGCGCTGCTGGGGCTGGTCTTCTGGATAACCATCAAGGGCGCCAATTATCCTTCGCAGGTTTTAGCAACAGGCTTGTTTTGGGTTGAGAATAAATTGACCGGGCTCTTTATGGCTGCAGGCTGGCCTGATTGGCTGCACGGAATATTGATTTTGGG
>FZPS01000227.1_pt251 | contig 29496 bp, 28 predicted proteins | sample 1817821 | NCBI WGS metagenome assembly FZPS01 (sample SAMEA104158645, study PRJEB21678) | metagenome | place: Germany | collected 2015-04-21
GATATATTCCTCCAAAGCTTCCGGAATACCAAACCAACTTGATAAGTCATATAAAATAGATCTAGCTATTTGTTCCTTTTCTTCTTTACTTGTTATCATCTTTACCATTTATTCTTATACTCCTCAAATATCCTCTTCAATTGTTTATTGCTTTTCTAAAATGTTATCTTTAACAAATTTTATAAACATCATAACTTGCCTTATATCTTGAATAATTTTTCATATTCTTATAATCTCTACCATATTTATCAATTGCATAATTATTTGTTTTTCCATATCTGCATATGAACCTCATCAGGAATATTTTTAAGATCACTATATGCCTTATGTTCTAATCTATGACTTCTTCAAAATACTCTTCAAGTAAATAATTAGCCCATCTATTCGCTTCAATTTGTAGACTTCTATCCGTTCTTTTGTCTATTCCCATAAAAAACCATTAATAATAATGTGTTAATTCATGGGTTATTGTAAAAAAATATTTTTGATCTCAGTATCCTTTTTATTGATTGGAACATAGTGATATTTACTAGTTGCAATCTAAATAAATGGATTTTTTTAATATGATCTTCATAATAATAATAAAAATCACCAATAGTTTTTTTGTTGAGTTTTCCTTCTCAAAAAATTCATTCGCAGTCCATTTTCACTTCCATTGAATTATATTTCCTCAAATTCCTTATCTATCCACACTTTTTGATCACCTTTTTTTCCAACATTTTACTAATAATCTTAGTCAATAATCTTAAAAACTGTCCCTATAATGATAACTAGTAAAAAAGGTATAACTCTTAATTGAATTATACCATTATTAGTTGTTTAATCTCAACCATATTTCAAATATACTTGAAATACAGTTTATATATATGTTGTCATTACATTAAGTTGGGCATACACATGTATGGAATGGTTATAATAAAGTAGACACAAAGATAAGAGAATAAAGATATAATATTAGTAAAGATGTGTCTATATATGCGAGAAAAATTTTCGAAAGAGTTTAAAGTTCAAGCTGTTGAATTAGTAATTAAGGATTAAAATCAATAGTAAAAACAAGATTTTGTTGAAAAATATTTATTTGCATAGAAAAACACCATATCGTTTCAACACTACTTAAAACATACTTCAACAACACTTAAAAGATATAAAAAAACGCTACCCATTACGGTAGCATTAATAAATATCAAGATGGCGATGCAGGCAGGATTCGAACCTGCGACCGATAGCTTAGAAGGCTATTGCTCTATCCAGCTGAGCTACTGCACCATACTTTATAAAGTATAGCAAACGAAAACATTTTTGTAAAGAAAAATGAGTATATAATATTTATATTATAATAAGTTAAGCCGGAAGTAATGTTCCGGCTTTACTTATTAGTTTAATTTAAATAGTTTCACCTAAATCAAATTGTGAATAATATAACTCAGCATAGTGTCCATCTCTAGTTAACAGTTCATCATGATTTCCTTGTTCAACTACGTTACCATCTTTTAGAACTAATATTAAATCAGCGTTTCTAATCGTCGATAACCTGTGTGCAATTACAAAACTTGTTCTTGAGGTAGTAAGTCTGTCCATGGCATCTTGAATTAGTTGTTCAGTTCTAGTGTCAACTGATGAAGTTGCTTCATCTAGTATAATCATTGGTCTATTAGCTAGAATCGCCCTTGCGATTGTAATTAACTGACGTTGTCCTTGAGAGATGTTTTCACCATCTTCATGTAACATAAAATCATAACCGCCAGGTTGTGTTTCAATAAAGCGATCTATTTGTGCTTCTTTAGCTGCTTTTTGCACCTCTTCTAGTGTTGCATTTGGTGTACCGTATGAGATGTTTTCAAAGATACTTCCTTCAAAGATCCAAGTATCTTGTAAAACCATACCAAATTGACGTCTGACATCTTCTCTGTTAACTTCATAAATACTGTGTCCATCAATTGTAATAGAACCTGAATTTATATCATAAAATCTCATTAACAAATTAACAATTGTTGTTTTACCGGCACCGGTAGGACCAACAATTGCTACCATTTGTCCTGGTTTAATAGATGCGCTAAAGTTTTTAATAACTTCGGTACCTTCAACATATGAAAAATCAACATTAGTAAACTCAACTTTTCCTTTAACATCAGTTAGTACTTCACCAAAGTTTTCACTAACTTCTTCTTCTGCATCTAAAAACTCAAAAATACGTTCACTTGATGCTGCAGCCATTTGAAGTGTATTAGCCATTGAACCAAGTGTCATGATAGGTTGGTTAATTTGACGAGCATATCTAATAAATGTCTCAATATAACCAACTTCAAATTGGCCTGCTAAAGTTAAGTATCCACCAACCAAAGCAATCAAGATAAATGATAAGTTAGAAAAGAAAATTTGAACTGGCCACATAATGCCAGAAATAAATTGAGATTTAAATGAGTTTTGTTTTAAAATCTCATTTATTTTAATATACTCTTCTGTTGCATTATCTTGATAGTTAAATGCAGTAATTATTAAATGTCCTGAATAGGACTCTTCAACATGTGAGTTAACTCTTCCGATATCACGTGATGATTGACGGAAAAATTTTCTAGATTTAGATACTAGAAACATTGATGATAGTAAACTCAAAATAATACTTAAATATACTACTAATGATAACTGCCAACTTAGTAAAAACATCATAACAGTTGTAAATACTATCATGAAAAATCCTCTAAACACTTCATTAACTATATTAGCTAGTGATTCTGAAAGTGTACCTGCATCATTAGTTACTCTACTTAAGATTTCTCCTCTTGTATACTTATCAAAAAACTTAAGTGGAAGTCTAGAAAACTTCTTAGCTAAATCATTTCTCATTCGGTAATTAATTTTTAGAGTTGTAATACTAGCAGTAAGAGCTGCGGTATAACTAATTACACCAGCTCCTAAATAAAAGATTGACAGTATTATAATTGAATCAATAAATGATACTGTAAACATGCCTAGCAAGTTTACTTGTAAATTTGCTGTATCAATAAGTATATTAGGCGTATCTTTAACGGCATTGTAGCCTCTACTAATACTGTTTAGTATTTGTCCACTAATTAGTGGACCAATTACAGTTGTGGCAGTTCCTAAAATAGTAATAAATACTATTAATATTAATACTGGAAGGTAACCTTTAAGGTATCTAAATAATCTACCTATTGACCCACGGAAGTTAACTGCTTGCTGATCTGATCCTCTACCTCGTCTTTGCATGGCCTAGTTCCTCCTCTGATAATTGTGATTTAGCAATCTCATAGTAAACTTGACATGTTATTAGTAATTCTTCATGTTTACCGCTTGCTAACATTTTTCCTTTATCAAGAACAATAATCTTATCAGCATTCATAACTGTAGCTACTCTTTGAGCTACAATTAGTTTTGTTCCGTCTACTTCTTCTAATCTCTTTCTTAAATCAGCATCAGTTTTATAATCAAGTGCTGAAAATGAATCATCAAAAATATAAATAAGTGGTTTTTTAGCTACCGCTCTTGCAATTGATAGTCTTTGTCTTTGCCCACCAGAAACGTTTGTTCCACCTTGAACTATTTCATAGTCAAGACCACCTTCAAGTGTGTGAACAAATGTTGCTTGTGCTATATCTAATGCATAATTAACTTCATCATCACTAATATCAGATCCGTAGCTAACATTTTCTCTAACTGATCCGTTAAATAGGTGTCCTTGTTGCGGGACATAGCCTAGTAGTGATCTTAAGTCTTTTAACTTCATATTTGAAATATTAACACCATCAATTAAAATCTCGCCGCATGTAACATCATAAAACCTTGGGATTAAATTAATAAGTGTAGATTTTCCTGATCCGGTTGATCCAATAAAAGCTACTGTTTCATTTGCTTTTGCGCTAAATGAAATATGATCTAAGATGCTTGCTTCAGCATCAGGATATTGAAAACAGACATCTCTAAATTCAACTGAGCCAGAAAATGTAATTTTCTTATCATCATCTAATGTAGCAACCATCTTATCTTCAACTTTTTCTATTAAAATTGGGTTTTCAGGATCTTTAATTGATGGCTCAGTGTCAAGAACTTCTCTAATTCTTCTTGCTGATACTAGTGCTCTTGGCACCATAACAAACATAAATGACATCATCATAAATGCCATAATAACACGAGTTGCATAAATATTAAGTGAAATTAATGACTCATAACCAAATTCATTTATATTAACATACTTAGTTGCTCCTAAGTATAAAATTAATACTCCTATTAATCCTAGTACTACTGACATAAATGGCCATGTCATAACCATAAATGCGTTAATAAAACGACCTATTTTATAAAAGTCTTTATTAACTTTGTTAATTTTTTCATGTTGTAACTCGTCACCACCAAAAGCTCTAATTACTTTAGTACCACTTAGTGTTTCTCTTGTTACTAAGTTAATTTGATCGGTAATTTGTTGCATGACATTAAACTTAGGAACTGATACTACAAAAATAAGTGTTAGTAGTAATAATAGTGAAATAATTCCAACAGCTATAACAATTGATAGTGGTGCATGAGTTTGAATTGCAAAAATAATACCTCCAACCGCTAACACTGGTTGTAGTATTAACATTCTTAGTGACATATTAGTCACTTGTTGTAATTGCTGGATATCTTGAGTACTTCTTGTAATTAGTGAAGAGATTGTAAAACTATTTAATTCTTCTATTGAAAACTCATTTACTTTTTCATAAACAGCAATTCTTAAATCATATCCAAATGATGTTGATGTTCTAGCTTCAAAGTAAGAACTTAATATAACAGCAGCTGTTCCAACAATAGTAATAGCTAACATAATAAGTGCATACTTCCACATGACAGTAGTATTTCCGGCATCAATACCATCTCTGATGAAATTTCCTAATAAGCTTGGTAGTAGTAACTCTGTTACACCTCTAACGATTGTTAGAAATGTAATAATTACTACAAACCAAAGATACGGTTTTAAATATTTAGATATTAGTTTCAAGTTATATCACCTTCTTCAAGTAATTTATTTGTTTTGTGATATTTTTTTTAGTCTCATTATCGCATACTAATAAGATTTTACTTAGTTGATCATATTTTAACTTATAGTAATCTTTAGCATTTTTATTAAGTCTTAATTTAGGTCCTAAGAAGATATCTTCTTCTGATAAGTTTTCATTTCCTGGTTTTACTTTAATAATAATATAGTAAAACTTATCAAAAGTAATATGTTCTTCTGTAATAATATATCCATTTTCCATTAAGTATTTTCTTAATACTTCATGTTTATCATTTGGTTGTAAGATATATTCACACTTAGGAGCCCTATTTAAAATATCAATAATTGTATATACGCCCATTCCACTAATGATTGCAATATCAAATTTTTCATTTATTTTATCAAAACCGTCACTTAAATAAAAAGTGACGGGATAGTTTTTAAGATTTGTTTTTGCATTTTCTAGTGGACCCGGGGCAATTTCTGATGCGATGCCTTTATTAATATAGCCTAGATCAAGGGCTTTTTTTAAAACATAACCATGATCTGATCCGATATCTAAGGCAATATCATAACCTTTAAGTAAACTAGCAATATAGTCTAATCTTTTCATTATGAGCGACGCTTATTATTATAAACTGATTTTAATTTGTTTTGTCTAGATGGCGAGCGTAATTTCTTTAATGCTTTTGATTCAATTTGACGAATACGCTCTCTTGTTACACCAAATTCTTTTCCAACTTCTTCTAGTGTATAGTGTTTACCATCTAAGAGTGCGTAGCGCATTCTTAGTACTTTTTCTTCGCGGTCAGTTAGAGTTTCTAAAGCTTCATTTAAGGCAGTATTTAATGCTTCATCAATCATGTAATCTTCTGGGTTTCTAGCATTTGGATCTGAAATAAAATCTGCCAGTGATGAGTCTTCTTCCTCACCGACAGGATTTTCAAGTGACATTGGTTCACGTGAAATACGTTTAATGTATTGAACCTTATCAGCTGTGATACCCATTTCTTTACCAATTTCTTCATCAAGCGGTTCACGGCCTAATTCTTGAGTTAATTGTCTTTGAATACGACCCATTTTATTAATTGTTTCATTCATATGAACCGGAATTCTAATTGTTCTTCCGGTATCAGCAATTGATCTTGCGATTCCTTGACGAATCCACCATGTTGCATATGTAGAAAATTTAAATCCTCTTTCATATTCAAACTTATCAGCAGCTCTCATTAATCCTAAGTTTCCTTCTTGGATTAAGTCCATAAACTGAACACTACCTTTATCAAATTTTTTAGCCATGTGAACAACTAAACGGTAGTTAGCTTCAACTAGTTTATGTTTTGCGATATCTGCCATTTCAATTACATCATTTAATTGACGTTCATCATCTGGTGTTAAAATTCCTTCTTCTTTCATATATTCAAGTTGCAATCTTGCTTCTCTACCAACTGATATTTTCTTAGCAAGTTCAACTTCTTCATCACCTGTTAGAAGTGGAATTTGACCAATGTCTTTTAAATACATCTTAACAGGATCATCTACTCTAGCAGTATGATCACTCATAATATTATCATGAACACCTTCTTCAATTTCTTCAACTTCTAAGCTTGATAAGTCAAACTCATCAGGTTCTTTTCCGCCAGCAACTATCTCATCGACATAAGCTAATTGTTCTAAAATTACTGCGTCATACTCTTCTTCATCTTGATATACTTCAATTTCGGCTTTTTCTAAGTCTTTTAAGATTTTAGTAAAGTCTGGTTCATCTTCATCATAAAATTCAAAAATGTCATCATAAAATAAGATCTTATCTTCACCAGCTTTATCAATTAATTCTCTTAATATGGTATTATATCCTGCCATAATATCAGCTCCTTTTCGTTTTCTTTCTAAGTTCGCGGTTTAAATCCGTAATTTGTTTTAATATTTGATTAGCTTTATTAATATCATCATAATCAAGTTCTTGTTGCAGTGCGTAAATCTCACGCTTTATTTCATAACTTTCAACTAACTCAATATGTTTTCTAACTGCATTTTCTTCTAATATTAGCCCGTGTTGCCAGTTAAAGCTTTGTTGCATTAACCCTTCTAAGTGTTCTCTTAGGGTTGGAGCAATAGTTTGGAAAAAGTCAGTTAAAATTAATATATCATGACGCTCATAGTAATTAACTATTGCTTCTAGAATTTGATAGTTTTCTAAAACTACATAAACATTAGGAATTAATTTTGATTTAATTAATTCTAAATGATTGCGTCTTCTAAGAAGTTCAATAATTAAATCTCTTTCAGCATTAGAGTGCATATCAGCTCTAAATTTTTCCTTTTTCTTTTCTGCTTGTGGTAGCTCCCTTGGAGGTGCTTCCACAGTTTTTGAAAAAGTAAATGGAAATCCTAATTTATCAGATATTTCTTTTTCAAACATCCTTTTAACTATTTGATTAGCATCATTAAATAGTATATTAACACTTGATTGAAAATCTTGAACAGAATTTGCGTTATTAACATCTAATCTTAATAATATATCATCATAATAATAACGATATGAATCTTTAACATTGTTTTGTAGTAATTCTTGGAATCCTTCTTTTTTATGTTTTTTAATATAATCATCTGGGTCCATTCCACTTGGAATTGATAATATATTAACATTTAAATTAGCAGCTTTTAATTTCGGAACTGCCTTGTTGGTTGCTTGGATGCCGGCTTGATCACCGTCATAAGCAATTAAGACTGTTTTAGCACTTTTTCTAATTAGTCTTGCTTGGCTTTCAGTTAAGGCAGTACCCATTGTTGCAATTCCATTTTTATAACCAATTTGATAAGCTGCAATAACATCAAAAAAGCCTTCAAATAGTATTACTTCATCTTTTTCTTTAACTAAATCTTTTTCTTCATATAAGTGATAAATAATATCACTTTTTTTAAATAATGGTGTTTCCATACTATTAATATATTTAGCATCTTCTTTTGAAGACAGGGCGCGTCCACTAAATCCAACGACATTTAGTGTACTATCTTTAATTGGAAACATAATTCGATTATTAAAAATATCGTAGTATTCTTGATTTTTTTCAGACTGAGTTATTAAACCAAGTTTTGTTAATAAATCTCTATCATAATCAAAACTTATTAAAGTTTTAGCTAAACTTTGAAAGTCTTTATTAGCAAAACCAATTTCAAAATGTTTAATTGTTTCATCATCTAGCCCTCTTTTGTATAAATACTCTAGTGCTTTTTGTCCTTCACTAGTATTATATAAGGCAAATTGATAAAACTCGGAAGTGCGGTTCATAATTTCGTATTCAGTTTCAAAACGAGTTCTTCTTCTAGAGCTTTGGACTTTAATTCCAATTCTAGCGCCCAATTCTTGGGCTGCTTGATTAAATGAAATGCCTTTAATCTCTGAATAAAACGTTAGTGGTCTTCCTCCTTTTCCGCATCCCATACACATTGCAATGTTTTTTTCTGGGGATACTGAAAATGATGGTGTCTTTTCATCATGAAAAGGACACAAACCAAAGTAGTTTTTGCCACGTTTTTCTAAACTGACATATTCTTGAACTAATTCTAAGATGTCAATTTGGTCATTAATTTGATTATAAACTGAACGATTAATACTACTTCACTCCTTTTATTTTAAAATTTAATTTTTTCTTCAATATATTTAGCTACTTCGCTAATTGGCATTCTAACTTGTTCCATTGTGTCTCTATCTCTTACTGTAACAGTATTATCTTCAAGTGTATCAAAATCAATTGTAACAGCAAAAGGAGTTCCAATTTGGTCTTGTCTGCGGTAACGTCTACCAATATTTTGAGTCTCATCATAGACAACATCAAAGTGTTTTGCAAGTTCTTTATAAACTTCTTGCGATTTTTCTGATAGTGCCTTACGAGATAGTGGTAATACAGCTACTTTATATGGTGCTAGGGCTGGATGTAGTTTTAAAACTGTTCTTTTAGTTCCATCTTCTAACTCTTCTTCAGTTAGTGCTTGTGATAAAAATGCAAATACTAATCTTTCAACACCTACTGATGGTTCAACACAATATGGAATAAATCTTTCATTAGTTTCTGGGTCTAAATATTCCATTGATTCACCAGAGTGAATTTGGTGTTGCTTCAAGTCAAAGTCTTGTCTTGATGCAATGCCCCATAATTCATCAAAGCCCCAAGGGTATTTAAATTGAATATCGGTAGTTGCATTTGAATAGTGTGATAGTTGTTCTGGTTTATGATCGTCATAACGTAAGTTATCACGTTCTAAACCTAAATCAACTAACCAATTCATACAAAACTCTTTCCAATAAGAAAACCATTCCATCTCAGTTCCTGGTTTAACAAAATATTCAAGTTCCATTTGTTCAAATTCTCTAGTTCTAAAAATAAAGTTACCTGGAGTAATTTCATTTCTAAATGCTTTACCTATATGAGCAATTCCAAATGGTATTTTTTTCCTTGCTGATCTTTGAATGTTTTTATATTGAATAAATACGTTTTGAGCATTTTCAGGTCTTAAATAAATTTGATTAGCTTGATCAAGGACTACACCTTGATAAGTTTGAAACATCATATTAAATGATCTAATTTCAGTCCAATCAAAACTTCCACAGTTTGGACAAGTAACTTTATTATCATTAATATATTTTTCAAACTTTTCTTTTTTCCAACCGTCTGAATCGGTTCCATTAAAGTCAAAAATTAATTTATCAACTCTAAATCTTTGGTTGCATTTACGACACTCAATTAACGGGTCACTAAAACCAGCAACATGTCCAGATGCTTCCCATACTTTGTTATTAAGTAATATTGACCCGTCTAATAAGACGTTTTCAAGAGTTTCTCTTTGAAACTTCTTTAACCAAGCTTCTTTTATATTTCTTTTTAACAAGCTGCCAAGTGGGCCGTAGTCCCACGTGTTAGCAAGACCTCCGTATATTTCACTACCTTGGTAGATATAGCCCGTATTTTTGGCAAATTGTACTAATTCATCAACTGTAAACATTATAATGTCCTCCTAAATATTTTTAAGACTCACCCGCAGGTGATATTCATAGTATTTTTTTATAAATTGTGAAATTGATTCAAAATAATTTTGATCAATTTCTTCTAAGTCATTAACATCTAAATTTAATAACTTCATTAAGATGATCGTTTCTTGAACATTTAAATCTATAGAAATGACATCTTTTTCATATACGATTATTCCAAGTTCTAAATTAAACCCTCTAACTACACTACCATCAGCTTCAAAGTTAGGTGCATAACCAGCTTGGCTTATTAATTTTATCAAAAAGCTAAGAGTTGCCGCGTTTAAGTTATTAGAATTAATAGATTTTATCAATTCTTCTAACACTAACTCATGGTCAATTTCTTCATCTCTAACTTTATCAATTGCCTCAAGCATTGCGGCAACTAATTTAGTTTTAAAGAAATCTTTTTTTATTTTTTGGTAATCATCTAGTAGTTTTGCATCAGTTAGGGATTGCATTTTTTTACCGTTATCGTAAAACTCAATTAAATTTAAATATTGACTAATTAATCGTAGTTCACTAGATAGGCGCTGACTACCTCTTGCGATTAGAGTTTTTTTGCCTTTTTTAGTATAAACAAACAGCATTCTATTTGTTTCTTGATAAGGCTGGGTTTTATAAATTAAACCTATCATTAATCTTCTCCAATTCCTAAGCTTAGTAACATCTTAGGGTCATTTCGCCAATTTTTCTTTACTTTAACCCATAATTCTAAGTGTATTTTCGTATCTAAGGTTTTATTAATATCAAGTCTTGCGGCAGTGCCGATAGACCTGATTTTATTTCCGTCTTTACCAATTAAGATTTGTTTTTGTGAGTTCTTCTCAACAATAATATCAGCAAAAACATCATATTGGCCACTTTCTTCATTGTAAAACATATTTTCAATTACTACTGCTGCTGAATGTGGAACCTCAGCTTCAGTATGTAGTAAGATCTTTTCTCTAATTAATTCCATCATTCTAACGGTTTTACTTTGATCACTTATAAAATCTTCTTCAAATAATAATCCGCCTTCAGGCATTTCAGCTACTGTTAATTCAATTAGCTTATCAATGTGAGTTTTATCAATTGAACTAATTGGAACAAATGCCTTAAAGTCATAGATGTTCACATAAGATAAAATAATTTCATCAATTTGAGATTTTGTTTTAAATTTATCAATTTTATTAATTATTAAAAAAGTTTTAGAATTAGTCTTTTTTAAATAGTCAATGATAAACTTTGAGCTATCATTGTACTTTTGGTCAACGACTAAATAAACTAAATCATTATCTTCAACACTAGCTTTAGCAACTTGAGTAACTTTTTTGGAAAGTAAATTATAACTTTTACCCATTCCAGGAGTATCAACAAAAATGATTTGATAATCATTTGTTGTAATTGCTCCTAAAATTCTATTTCTAGTTGTTTCTGGCTTTGGTGAAGTAATTGCTATTTTTTCGCCTATTAGTGCGTTTAATAAACTAGACTTACCAACATTGGGTCTACCAATGATTGCTACAAATCCTGATTTAATCTTGATCAACCTCGAATTCTTCAAAAGCGTAAGGTAGTAGTTTAACTAAATTAGTTTTTTCAACTTTTCCTTTTAAGTTAGTTAAAATTACATCAGAATCTTTTGGCATTAATTCAGCCATGACTTGGCGACAAGCGCCACATGGTGAAATTGGGCCAGGAGTGTCTCCAACAATATAAATTGCTTTAATATTGTTATGATCATATCCTTGACTAATTAACGAAAAAAGAGCATTTCTTTCAGCACAACAAGTCAGTCCATATGAAATATTTTCAACATTAGCACCATGAACAAATGTGCCATCTTTTAATTCGATTGCTGCTCCAACTTTAAATTTTGAATATGGAACATACGCTTTTTTTCTAGCTTCTAGAGCTTGTTTAATTCCTTTTTCCATTACTCTTTCTTCCTTTCTAGTTTTGCTAAACTTAAAATTCTTTCAGTTTCATAATTCATAATTTTTTCATCTTCTTCATTTTCATGATCAAATCCAATTAAATGGAGGTAACCATGAACTGCTAAAAATGAAATTTCTCTATCCTCTGAATGCCCGTATTCAACTGCTTGTCGCTTCATTTTGGGAATAGAGATAAAAATATCACCATTGGAATCTTTATCTTCATCATTAATAAAGCTTAAAACATCAGTAGGTCTATCGACATTTCTAAATGTTTTATTTAAAGTATGAATTCGTTCATCAGATGTTAAAATTAAATTAATATTTTTCTTATCTTTAATTGGCTTAAACACTTTTTTAAGTGTTTTTTCATAATTAGATAAATCGATGTCTAATTCATTAAAAATATTAATTTTCACTTGCTTCATACCTCTCTAGGATGTTTTGAACAAGTGGATGTCTTACGACATCTAAACGTTCAAACTCTATTATTTTAATATCTTCAATATTTCTTAAAATAGATAGGGCTTCTCTTAAACCTGATCTAACGTTATGTTTTAAGTCAACTTGAGACGGATCTCCAGTTACTATCATCTTAGATCCAAAGCCTAGTCTTGTTAGAAACATCTTCATTTGACTAGTTGTTGTGTTTTGGGCTTCATCTAAGATAATAAAAGCATTTTCTAAAGTTCTACCTCTCATATAAGCAAGTGGAGCAATTTCAATAATTCCTTTTTCAATTAAAGTTTGGGTTGATTCTAAACCTAACATTTCATATAGTGCATCATATAGTGGAATTAAATACGGGTCTACTTTTTCTTTTAAATCTCCTGGTAAAAATCCAAGTGATTCACCAGCTTCAACGACTGGTCTTGTTAAAATGATTTTTTTAACTTCACCTTTCTTTAATTCTTTTACTGCCACTGCTACTGCTAAATAGGTTTTACCAGTTCCAGCTGGCCCAACTCCAAAAGTTAAAGGATTTTCTTCAATTGCATCTAAGTATTTAACTTGATTAAAAGTTTTTGGATAAATAGATTTACCATGAGTATTAACTAATATTCTTTTACGGTTTTTATATAGTGTATATGCATCTTCTAACTGGTCATTTAAACCTAAGTTAATAATATAGATAATATCTCTTTCTTGTAAACTAATTTTACTATCAGCAATTTTTACTAAAACCTTAAAAATAGATTCTAACAAAGGAATCTTATCTTCTGTAGCATCAGTTACTATTTCATCTCCGTAAATAGAAACACTTACTTTAAGTAGTGTTTTAAAAATCTTTAAATTACGATCATTTACGCCTACTAAATTAGAAATAGCATTTGCACTAGATATTTTGGTTTTTAATGTCAAATTTATTCACCCCACATCTATATAATTATAGCATAAATTATTAGTAAATACTTTACTAATAGTTATATATTTCAATTTAAGATGTTATTTTAACTAAACAAATTGGATAATGAATAAATAGTAATTTATAATTTATGGTAAAAAAAAGACCTTAACGGTCTTAGTTTTATCTACCTTGATTTCTCTTGTTTCTGGTACGATTTGCTTTTTGTTTCATTTTACGATCAACACTAGGTTTTACGTAATATTCGCGCTTACGTGCTTCAGCTAGGGTTCCAGATTTAGAAACATCACGCTTAAAACGACGCAGAGCATCTTCTAATGATTCTTTTTCTCGAACAACAGTTTTGGACATCTTCAGCCCTCCTTCCGCAACATAAGTCTTAATATGAGATTAAGAAATTATGACAATATTAACCTATTAGTACTCTTGATATGATTGTTGCAACAACAAATATAACTGAGATAACTAACGCTGAAATATTTAAAACACGCTCAAAGCCTCTGGCTTTTTGGTTTTTAAATAATTCTGATCTAGCTCCACTAAAAGCATCTTGAATATCGTCTTGTGCATTTGACATTAAAACGATTGCTATTAAGATAACTGAAGCAATTAGAACAATATAATCGATCCACTGCATAATTCTCTACCTCCTTAAAACAAATCAATTATACAAATTTTTGTTGACTTTGTCAATTTATTTATACCACATGATATAATAATACCAAGAAGGAGATGTTAATATGAATATTAAAAGGTTCGTTTTAGGGGATTACGAAAGCAATTGTTACATCATTTCTTCTGGCGGTAAAGCTTTAGTAATTGACCCTGGATATGTAAATAACGAGATTATTCCTTATCTAAATAGTGAAAATCTCGATGTAAAATATATTTATTTAACACACGGACATTTTGATCATGTCGGTGGTGTAAATCAATTAAAAAGTTATTTTCCAAATGCCATTGTAAGGATACATCAAGATGATGTTATATGGCTTGGTAAAAACGAATTGAACATGTTAAATTTAAAAGTTTCCATTGATGAGACTTTTAGTGATGAACATAACTTTACAATTGGTAATTTAGGGTTTAGAGTAATACATACTCCAGGTCATTCAGCCGGAGGAATTGCAATACTCACAAACGATAGGTTATTTGTTGGTGACACTTTATTTAGACTTAGTATCGGTCGTAGTGATTTCCCATTTGGAGATTATGATACTTTAGTAAATTCAATAAAAAAGTTGTATCTTCTACCTGACAAGACGGTTGTCTATCCTGGTCACGGCGAAGCTACAACTATTAGTTTTGAAAAATTACACAATTATTTCGTTAAGGGTTAATCATCCTTACGATAAAAATGTGCTAAACCGCCTCTGGCGGTTTCTTTATATTTAATATCCATATCAAGACCAGTTTGATACATAGTTTCTACTACCATATCAAATGTAATCTTACTAGATTCGGTTAATACCATTGCAAGACCACAAGCATTGATTGCTCGCATAGCACCTACCGCGTTTCTTTCAATACAAGGAATTTGAACATAACCATCAACTGGATCACAAGTTAGACCAAGTGAGTGTTCTAATCCAATTTCAGCTGCATACTCAATTTGATCAATTGAAAGTCTAAACATTGCAGCGTGTGCTGCTGCTGCCATAGCAGTAGCACTTCCAACTTCTGCTTGACATCCGGCAACTGCACCGCTAATTGATGCGTTAGTTCTAATAAGCATTCCAAACAGTCCTGCAACTGCAAGTCCTTCAAGGACTCTATCTCTAGTTAAGAAATCATATTTTTGATCCATATAATATAAAACTGAAGGAAGTACGCCGGCAGCACCACATGTTGGAGATGTGACTATTAATCCGCCTGCGGCATTTTCTTCATTGACCGCAAATGCATATGCGCTTACTAGGCGGTTTTCCTTAATTTCATTTGGCTCATTTTTCATTCTAGGTTTAGCAAGTAATGGGGCTCTTCTTTGGACCTTTAATGGTCCAGGAAGAGTTCCTTTTGTTTTTAAACCTCTTTTAATAGAAGCAACCATTGCTTCATAGACTTCATTTAAGTAAGGTAGTAATTCATCACTACCTTCGTGCATAATGATATATTCATAAAGTGTAATATTTTTTTCTTTACAAAAAGCTTTAATATCATCAAATTTAGTATGTGGATAAATTTGTTTTGGTGGTTCCACTTCTACACCTAGTTCCTCAATATCACCACCACCAATACTATTAAACTCATATTTGGCAACTCTATCTCCATTTTCGATAACTTTAAACAAGATATGATTTGGATGTAGTTGGTTATTAATAATACGTTTAAATGATGTTTTTTGTGGATCTAATACTTTACCAATTGCAAAATCGGTTAAGTGGCCTTCTCCTGTTAGTGCTAATGAGTTAAACAAAGTTATCTCATATGCATCAGCATTCGGATGACGCTCTTTTACCCTTTCTGCTGCAAATGCTGGTCCCATAGTATGAGAACTAGACGGTCCAACTCCAATTTTATAAAGAGTCTTAATTGATTGCACTTCTTCTCCTCCTTTTATAAAGTCATTAAAAGTAATGCTGCTACGCCATAATATGTAAATAGGGCAATAATATCATTTAAAGTTGTTAAAATTGGTCCAGTTGCATTATCCGCATTGATATTATTTCTTGTCAGTAAAATCGGTAAAAAAGTTCCTAGTATTCCTGATAGTGCCATTGCAACAAACAATGCTGCGCCGACTACACTTCCCATTCGAAGTGCTGATATTTCAACACCATGTATACTTTGATGTGCACTAAATGATGTCACTATCGCAGCAATCGTAAATCCAATAATTGCTGTTACAAGGCTATTAAATATTGAAACAAGTGCTTCTTTTTTAATAAATGTTTTTCTTTCTTGTTTTGTTTCTAGTTCTTTTTTATGAAGTCCTAATATTGCAGCTGCTAAGTTTTGTGTTCCTATATTACCAGCCATATCTAAAATCATTGGCTGAAATAATACTAGTGTAACAATTGTGGCAATTGTTGCCTCAAAAGCTGGAACACTAGCTAAGACTGCAGCAATAATTAAGTTTAATATTGTTGCAATAATAAGCCACGGTAAACGTTTCATACTTCTTTGAAAACCTGTATATGACTCGTCGTGGTTTTTAAGAAACCCTAGTCTATTATAAGCTTCATCATATTGCATAATTAACTGTTCTAAAACGTCATCTGCTGTAATAATACCTAGTAAGTATCCACTGTGATCAATTACTGGTAGAGATGTAATGTCATAGTTTCTAACTATTTCAATTGCATCTTGAATACTACTATCGTTATATGCAAACAAGAAATCAGTATCAATTAACTTACTAATTGAATCATCTGCTCTTGCAATAATAATTGATTTTAAACTAATAACGCCTAGTAGTTTATCATCTTCATCAACTACATATATATTATCGATGAAATCTTCATCTTTAACATTGTTAAAAATATATGATGTTACTTGTTTAACAGTCATGCCAACTTCAATTTTTAAAAATTCAGTCGACATAATTGATGGTGCTAAGTCATTAGAATAAATAAGTAAGTCTCTAATTAAATTAGATTTTACTGGTTTTACAATCGATAAAATCTTTTCTTGTTCATATTGATCAAAGTAACCAACAAATTCTTTTAATTCGTCAATTTCTAAGTTGTCAAGAATTTGTTTTCGTTTATTTTCTTCAAATTGTTCATAAACTTCTTTTTGTTGGTATTCTGAAAGTCTTGAGAAAACAACTGCAGTTTTCTTAACCCCTATTAATTGCATAACTCTTATTTGCTCATCTGGTTCTAACCCCGGAAAAATCTCAGCAATATCATAAGGTTGGATATGGTTTAACTCACGCTTTAGTGCGTAATTTGATTTTTTGAAATCTATTTTCATATTAACCCCACCCCTCTTAAGATAATTGTTGCAAGTCCAAAATAAACAAGAGCAGAGAATAAGTCAATAACTGTAGTTATAAATGGACCACTTGCAACTGCAGGGTCTATTTTAAATGACTTAAGTAAATGTGGTATACCTAGTGCAAGTAAACTTGCAGCAGATATTACAATTGTTAGTGATCCACCAAGAATTGTTGCAAATATTAATCCAATTTGAACATCATTTAATGTAGTTGGATTAGGAAGTTGTGGTTTTGAAACAAGTACAAACACAAATGAAATAACAAATGCGGTTATTCCTAAAAAGAGTCCTGTTATCAGTCCCGATATAAACTCTTTAAAAACATCTTTTGACTTCATTTTCCCTTCATTAGAAATTGCCTTTAAGGCAACCGCTAATGTCTGTGTAGCGACGTTTCCAGGAGAGTCTAGCATTAAAGGTTGGAAGAAAACTAAAATTGCGACCCCCGCTAAGGCGGCTGTCATTAGTTGTGAAAATGATATTAACGGAATTGATATTACCATTAAGATTAACAACCATGGAAGTCTATAAAGAGCTGTTTTTAACCAGCTTCTATTTTTATCTGAAGCAGGTAAGGCAGCTAGTTTTTCAAAGTCTTCTTCGGCTTCTTCAACAGCGACGTCTAAAATATCATCAAGAGTTAATATTCCTAGTAGTTGATTAGTATTATCAATTACAGGTAGTTCATATAACTCATAGTTTTTCATATCATAAACCGCTTCGGTAATTAATGATTCATCATTAACTGTCGGAGTGGTTATCATAATTTCTTCAACTAGTTTTGGACTTCTTGCTTTTACTAATGTTTTTAAATTAACTGTACCTAAAAACTTCTCATCTTTGTCAACTACAAATAGTGTATTAATAGTTTCTGCTTCCGGAGCTTGACTAATAAGTGCGGTTACTGCTTCTTTAACATCCATATTTGGGTAAATATGAACATATTCGTTAGTCATATATGCCCCAACTTCATCTTCTGTATATTGAATATATTCTTTAATATCTTCAACATCTTCTAATGTTTCAATAACATCATCACGCATATCTTCATCTTCATATGCTTGTAAGATGTCAACAACATCATCAACTGTCATCTCATCAAATATTTCAGTTTGCTTTTCTAAGTCAAATTCTTCTAAAATATCTGCAGCTACTTCAGGATCTAAGTATGAGACAATTTCAGCTATTTGTTCGGTTGTCAAAAAGTGATATAAACGTTCTCGTTCGGAAAACTCTAGTTCCATAATTTCAATTGCAATATCATGTGTGTGCATGTCGTCTATTCTCTTTTGAAACTCTATTTTTGTTAGATTTTCATTAAGTAATTTTTTAATCATCTCATCACATCCTTTCTTTATTATAATACCATAGTATAGCCTAATAGGCTATAAAAAAACAGAAACAAAACGTTTCTGTTTTCTAATTTTTACAAATTATATTATTTTATCTTCTACCGTATAATGAAAAGACGTCGGCAATTTTTTCTGGATCGTATGGTGTTTGTAAAGTTACATCGGTAAACCATTCACTTACTCCATGTGGAATGCTTTGATTACTTGCTACTTTCATCTTGCTAACTGCTGATTCAAATACTCCATCAACATAAAACTTAACAAAGTGAGTTAATATGATTTTGACTTCATAAACGGTTTTCATACCGATTTTATTAACGAAAGTTGCTTTTATTTCTTTGTCAAAATCATTTTCAATAAATATTACCGCTATTTCTTGTCTAACTTCACCGTCAACTGAAAGTGATTGGAAGTCTAGTCCTCTTAATGTTAATACATCAGCAAGTACTATTGTATCTTCATCACCACTTGGGGTAATTCTTATTAGTTTTTCTGTGTTTTTAACTTCAACATAATTTTTAGTGTCATCTTTACTTTTTACTACTGTTCCAAAAAGTAGTAAAAAAGCTAACGTTAATACACTAACAAATATAATTAAAATCGCTGCTCTTTTCATATTTACACCTCGAACAATCTTGTTTCTAGATATAGTTTATCACATTATTGAAAATAAATATAATTTATTTACCACCGATTGCTAAATTTCCCACAAATACACTAGGACTACCAAATCCGCTTAAATCTGATAATTCTAAGTCATTTCCAATTTCTTTAATCGAATTAAGAATTTCAAAGAAGTTTCCAGATACTACAATCATCTTAACTGGATGGTCAATTTTCCCATTAATAATTTTAAATCCACTAGCTTGTAAGCTAAAGTTCCCACTAATAGCTTGAACTCCAGAGTGTAGTCCTTGTAGATCTGTAATATATAATCCGTCTTTAATTGGAGCAATTAATTCATCAAATGATTTATCTCCTGGTTTTAGGAAAAAGTTAGTCATTGAAACTCTTCCGCTAAATGAGTTTCCTGTTGGTTCAACACCAAAGATTGCAGCAGTTTTTAAATCATGAACAAATCCCTTGAAAACGCCGTTTTCTACAATATTTTTAGTTCTACATGCTACTCCTTGATCATCAAAGTTGTATTTAAACTTTGCACCTTCATATAACGGGTCATCAGTAATCGTAATTGAATCAAGAGCAATCTTTTCGCCTTCTTTTCCAATTAACGCACTCATTTTACGATGGGCTGCTTGACCGCTAAAAACTGATGAAAATGCTGCAAGTAATGATGCAAATTTTTCATTAGAAAATACGACTGGATAAGTTCCAGAAGGAATTTCTAAACCACCCAGTTTAGATACACCTTCTTTAATAGTTTCTTCTGCATGTTTATCTGCATTAAAATCATTAAAGTTTAATTCGGCTTTTACTTTATATGCGGTTTTTATATCACCGTCTCTTTGAAATACTGCAAAGCCATAACCATATGCATAACTTTTAACACGTGATAAGTTAAGTCCTTTTGAGTTAACTAAATTAGTTTCAACATATGTTTCACCATAATTAGTTGATTCAACTTGAACTACTTCTTGGCATTCTTTTAATTTCTTTTCTAGTTCTAAGACGTAGTTAACTTTATCTTCAAATGGTACTGAATCAAAATCAAAAACTTCTAAATCAATTTCTGGATATGATTTTGAACCTTCATAAATAATAGCTGGTTCTTCTACTGTAATACTTTTAGCATTAGCAATTAATTTATCTAATAATTGATCAATATTATCATCTGATAAGTTCTCTGCACTAATAGTAGTAAACTTGCCATTATAAATACCTCTTAAAGATACTTCATGTAGTGAACTTTTTGAGTATTCTTCTACTTTACTTTCATAAATTGAAAGTGATAGTTCTTTTGATTTAACTGCATATATTTCAAGGTCAGTTAATCCTTTTTCTAAACCTAATTTAATCCATTTTTGATACATTATTGGCCACCTCCACCGACTGTCATATTTTGAACTCTAATTGCTGGTTGACCAACATCAACTGGAATTGATCCACTTGATGCACCGCACATACCTTGTGATAATAATAAATTATCAGCAACCATGTCAATGTTCATAAGTACTTCGGCACCGTGACCAATTAAGGTAGCTCCTTTAACTGGTTCTGCTAGTTTACCATCTCTAATCATATAACCTTCCATAACTGAAAAGTTAAACTCACCAGTTGCAGGGTTAACTGAACCGCCGCCTAATTGTTTTGCAAATAGACCGTATTCAGTATTCTCGATTAACTCTTCAAACTTAGATTTACCAGCAGCAATATAAGTAGTATTCATTCTTGAAGTTGGTGAGTAACGATATGATTGACGACGAGATGAACCGTTTGGTTCAACTCCCATACGTTTACCATTACGATAGTCAACTAGGTAACCTTTTAAAATTCCATTTTCAATTAATAGATTTTTTTGTGGTGCATTTCCTTCATCATCAGTATTCATTCCACCCCAAGCACCATCGATTGTTCCATCATCATATGCTGAAACTACTTCTGATGCTACTACTTCACCAATTTTATTAACAAATGGTGATAGTCCTTTAGAAATTGATGAAGCTTCTAGTGGATGACCACAAGCTTCATGGAAAATAACTCCACCAAAACCGTTGTTTAAAACAACTGTCATAATTTGTGGTTTAATTTTGTCAGCTCCTAAAATTCTAATTGCTGTTTCTGCAACATCATCAGCAATTTCATCTAAATTAAGAGTATCTAAAAACTCAAATCCAGCTCTTGCTCCTGGTCCAAAGAATGAATCTTGCATACCATTTTCATCTTTGGCAACCGCAGAAAATGCAGCTCTTATATATGGTCTATAGTCAGTTTGATATACACCACGGTTGTTTGCAATAATTACTGATTGCTCACTTTCAAGTAAGTTCATAACTCCTTGAACAATTTTCGGGGAGTAATCACTAATTCTTTTGGAAACTCTTTTTAGAATTTCAGCACGTTCCTCATGAGGAACATCGCCCATTCTTCTTTCGATTTTTACTTTGTATGGTCTTTCTTCACCTAGTGGTAATACTAAACCAGGCTTGCCTTCAAATGATTGAGACAAGTCAGTTGCTAGTTGTTTTAAAGACTCGAAACTGACATCATTAGTATAACCATACACTTCATCAACACCTTGAAGTAAGCGAATGCCGGCGCCATAGGTTTCTGATGTTGTTGCTGTTTCAATTTCTCCTGACATACCTCTCATCGTATTATCGATAGTACTTTCGATAAAGATTTCGGCAAAGTCAGCTCCAGTTGAAACCCCAACTTTTAAGATTTCTGTTAGTTTTTCTTTTGTAATCATAACTTTTCCTTCTTTCTATTTTTATAAATTCTTTTCTTGGTGTTCAAATTGTAATTCGTATAACTGGTAGTAATGACCTTTTTGACGTAATAAGTCAAAATGGTTTCCTCTTTCAATAATTTCACCATCACTCATTACTATAATTTTATCACTATGTTGAATTGTAGACAAACGGTGTGCAACAACAATAGTTGTTGAGATATTCATAACTTTAACAAGTGATTCTTGAATTAAGACTTCAGTTTCACTATCAATGTTTGCTGTTGCTTCATCTAAAATCATTAAATTTGGATTATATAATATTGCTCTTGCAAATGAAATAAGTTGTCTTTGTCCAGCTGAGAAGTTGTTACCACGCTCTAATACTACATGATCATATCCATCTGATAAACGCTCTATAAACTCATTTGCCCCAACATACTCTGCTGCCTTTTTAACTTCTTCAATATCAATTGAATCATCAAACAAGGTAATATTTTCTTTAATAGTTGCATTAAATAAAAATACATCTTGTAACATTTGACCAACGTGTTTTCTAAGCGATGATTGTTTGATCTTTCTAATATCAATTCCATCAACTAAAATCTCGCCAGCTTGAATGTCATAATTTCTAACAATTAAACTTAGAATTGTTGTTTTACCACTACCAGTGGCACCAACAAAGGCAATTGTCTCATTAGGTTTTACTTCAAATGAAACATCTTTTAAGACCCATTCGTCTTGAATGTATTGGAACCAAACATTTCTAAATTCAATGTGTCCAGAAAATGTTTCAAGTTCAATTGCATCTTCTGCATCAACAATTTCTGGTTTAGTTTCTAAAACATCAATAATCTTTTCAGCTGATGCAAATGCACCTTGTAAAATATTATATTGATCTGCCAGTTGTTCAATTGGTCTAAAGAAGTTTCCTAAGTATAATGAATAACCCATTAATTGACCAATTGACATTCTACCTGATGCCATTTCTTTTGCTGCAAAGTAAAATAGTATAATTGTCCCAAGAGTTGAGAAGATAAAGATCATTGGTCTAAAAATACCAAAGATTAATACTTCTTTTAAATAACTCTTTCTTAAATCTTTACTAATTTTATTAAATTCATCTTTTTTCTTTTCTTGTTGATTAAATATTTGAGTAACTTTCATACCAGATAAGTTTTCTGATAAGAAAGCATTAGTTATTGCAACATTGTTTTTAGTTCTTCTATATGCTTTTCTTGATAAACTTCTAAAGATAAACATTGATACAACAACAAACGGAATAATTCCTAATATTATTAGTGTTAATCTCCAGTTATAAATAAATAAGATGATTGCACTAAAAACTAAAAATAATGTGCTTCTAACTAAGTTAATCAAAATATCTGAAAACATCTCAGAAAGTGCTGCCGTATCATTAGTTACTCTTGTTACTAACTTACCAACTGGAACTTGATTATGTTGGTTAGCTGAAAGTGATTCAATATGTTCAAACGTATCTTGTCTAATTTCTAGGACAATCGATTGTCCTAGTTTTTCCATTAAGAGCGTTTGAACAATACTAATAACTACTGCTGCAACTAATATGGCTACTAATATTCCAACAAATATTAAAATCATTGTTGATTTATTACTATTAGCCATTATTGGATCTTCTAATATATCAACTGACTTTCCAATAAAGTAGTTTGGCAGCAAGTCAATAGCTAATGATAATAGCATTAATATAATACCACCAATAAATTTACCCCAGTGTGGTTTTAAGTAAGTAAGTAGAGTTCTTAGTAGAGATCGGTCAGAGCGGGTTCTTTTGAATTCTAAATCATCAAAATCATGCATCATTCTCACCATCCTCTTCTTCTAGACGAACTAAAGTTTGCAATTTCACCATTTCTTGATAAAGTGGTGAGCGCTCGATTAATTCATCGTGATTTCCTACATCAACTAATTTACCTTTTTCTAATAATATAATTTTATCCATATTTCTTACAGTTGAAATACGATGGGCAATTAAAATAGTTGTTTTATTTTCTCTTACTTGAGCTAAGTTTTTTAAAATTGCTTCTTCGGTTTTTGTATCAACTGCTGAAACCGAATCATCTAAGATTAAAATCTTTGGATCTTTTGCTAGTGCTCTAGCAATTGAGATTCTTTGTTTTTGACCACCTGATACTGTAACTCCTCTTTCTCCTAAGATAGTATCAAAACCATATTTAAACTCAGAGATATTATCATAAACATCACTAAGTTTAGCAGCTTCAACAATAACTTCATCTTCTAGTGTATGTTGAGAAAATCCGATGTTGGCTTTTATTGTATCTGAAAATAAGAAGTTATCTTGTGGAACATAACCAACGGTATTTCTTAGTTGAAACAAAGGAATAGTCATAATATCTGAATTATCAATAAATAACTTGCCAAGTTCAACATTATAAACTCTTAACATTAGATCAACTAAAGTTGATTTACCTGATCCGGTTCGACCAAGTATTCCAACCATTTCTCCTTGTTTAATTTCAAATGAGATATCTTCTAAAATATTAACATCTGGCTCATCTGGATACGCAAATGATAAGTTGGTTGCTTTTATTGAACCATTTAATTCTGGAGTTTCAACTGCTAAATCATCGTTTACAAGCGGCTCAGCGTCTAAAAATTTAGAAATTCTTTGCGCGCTCGCGCTAGCTTGTGAACTAATTGAAATAAATCTTGTTAAAGCCATTACTGGCCATGATAGTATTCCAAAATATGTAATATATTCAAATAATACTTCAACAGTTAAACCACCATTTATTACTAAATGACCACCATATCCAATTAAAGTAAATATAACAACATTTAGTGCTACAGTAATAGCTGTTTGAAAGTATAGTCTTCTTTTAACAAACTCCATATTTTTATCATAAAAATCTTGAGTTGTTGCACTAAATCTAACTGCACTAGATGCTTCTTTGACATATGCTCTAATTACTGAAATACCAGATAAGTTTTCTTGAACAAAATCTGACATGTCTTCAAAAGACTTTTGTCTTTCTCTAAATGTAAGTTGCATTGATCTTCTTAAGAAAAACATTAATATTGCTAGTGCTGTTAGCGGTATAAATGAATATACTGTTAACATAACATCAATATTAAACATCTTATAAAGTGTCATACCACCTAAAAATAGGCCGTCTACTGCCATCATTAAGCCTGGTCCAAAGGCCATTCTTACTGATGCTAAGTCGTTAATGAAGTAAGTCATTAATCCGCCGACTTTTTCTTTACTATAATATGTACTGTCTAATTTAGTAGCGTGATCAAACATTTGATTACGAATTTGTTCTTCAATTCTTCTTGAAGTTCCAAATATAAAATAACGCCAAAAGAATCTTCCGATAGAAACTATTGCTAGTAATACTAGTAAATATTTTAAATATGGAATAATCGCTTCTAAGATTTCACTTGTCGTAACTGTTAGTCCCTCATTAATATTGGAGTTAAAGCCTCGATAGGATCCTACAATATCTCTTGTGACTTCGGGTATAATTAATTGAAAATAGTCTACCGCAACTAAAACACCAATTCCAAGTAGCAAAAGTGGTGCATAAATGAAGTAATATTTTCTAAAATGTTTTGAGAATACCATATCCATCATCCTTTCATTATATTTTATCATAATACACTGTATTATTCCTTAATTAAGATATATAAATGTTATAATTATAACAAAGGGGTGATGAATATATGTCAACACTATTAAATAAATTTTTAAGGTATGTAGTAATAGATACCCAATCAGATCCAAATTCTAATACTTTTCCATCAACTGAAAAACAAAAAGACTTATCAAGAATACTTCTTAATGAGTTACAACAATTAAACTTAGAATCTCATATGGATGATTACGGGTATGTTTATGCAAAGCTTCCAAGTAACACAACTAAAAAAGGTTATAAGATTGGTTTAATTGCCCACGTTGATACTTCTTTTGATGCTCCAGGAGCTAATGTGAATCCAAGAGTAATTAAAAATTACGATGGTAGTAATATTATCTTAAACGAAGAATATCAAATGGATCCTATTAAATTTCCAGTTTTAAATGAAGTAATTGGAGATGATTTAGTTGTTACTGATGGTAATACACTACTAGGCGCCGATGACAAATCAGGAATAGCTATTATTATGCAATTACTACAAGAAATTTTAAATGACAAGACTATATTACACGATGATATTTATATATGTTTTACACCTGATGAAGAAATTGGTAGAGGTGTTGAACACTTTAACTATGACTACTTTAAAGTAGACTTTGCCTACACACTTGACGGTGGTCAAGTGGGCTCAATTGAAATGGAAAATTTCAATGCCGCATCAGCAAAAGTAACTACAATTGGTAAAAGTATTCACCCGGGAAGCGCTAAAGATCAACTTATTAACGCTATTAAGTTAGCTACTGAGTTTAATTCCAATCTTCCAAAAGATGAAGTACCAGAACATACTGAAATGTATGAAGGCTTTTATCATCTAACTGCAATATCTGGTTCTGTTGAACTTGCAACACTTGAGTATATCATTAGAGACCATGATATGGATAGCTTCAAAAAACGAAAAGAGTTATTTGAAACTATTAAAGATAAACTTAATGAAAAATATGGCTATGAAGCCTTTAAAGTTGAATTAAAAGATCAATATTATAATATGGCTACTTACTTAGAAGACAAGATGTATATTGTAGATCTTGCTAAAAAAGCTATTATTGATTCAGGTTTAGAGCCAGTTACTCTTCCAATTAGAGGTGGAACTGACGGGGCAATGTTAACTTATAATGGACTGCCTTGTCCAAATATTGGAGCAGGTTATTATAATGCACACGGCAGATATGAGTTTGCATCTCTAAACCAAATGGAAAAAACAGTTGAAATAGTAAAAAGAATTATAAAAATCAAATAATAGAAAAAATTACCGGCAATTTAGCCGGTAATTTTATTTATATCTCATGTTTTCTAATTTTATTTTATTTTCTAGTGCTTCATTACTTAATTTAACTGATGCGATAATTGCCGATTTAATATCATCATCACTAACACCTAATTTAATAGCTGCTATATCTTTTGAAATAAATTGATTTTTGGAAGTAAGATCACCAAATTTTACTAAATTAAGTCCTGATTCAATATTTCTTTTTTTGTAACTCTTTTGAATTGATCTAGCAAACAATTTATATATCCAGGTTGGGATTGTTACTACTTTTTTATCTGGAACACCTAATGCTTCATGAAAGATAGTAAGCATTTCCTTCCAAGTCATATTGTAATAACCAAGTGGATATGTTCCACTCTTATTTAATTTAATTGCTCCAACTATTGCTTCTCCTACTTGTCTTGTTGTCACCATAGCAGTGCCACCTTTTGGCCAGTATGTTCGCTTTTTCATCTTTTTAAGTTCATTAACTAAAATAGTATAAACTGGTTTTCTACCTGGTTGAATACCAAATACATACGGTATTTCAAGAACTGAAACACTAAAAGCATCACTTGCTAAAGATAGGGCATAATTCATTTGATCAACTCTTGATTTTATATATGGGTGATGTTTAGTTAAATTTAACTTGCCCCATATTTTATCAAAGTATGAAAAATATGAACCTAATATTACCGCACTTTTGATATTAGCTTTTTTAGCCAGCGGTAATAGTCTTTCAAGTGGGCTTATATTATATTTGTAATATAGATCGTAAATTGGTGGACTACCTTCTACTCTTTCATCAATTCCAGCCGCAAAGACTAATGAATTACACCCATTCATATATCGTAATATTTCTTCATCTGTTAACTCTAAATAATTTTTATATATTATTTCCATATTATTTGGAATATCTAAATAATCTGGTTTAGGTGGAAGTGCAAAAGAGATAACCTCGTGGTTATCTTTTATTAAAAGTTTAGCTGCTTCAAAGCCTAAAAGGCCGGTTCCACCTATAATAAGTACTTTCATAAGTATTGGTATTTAAATTCCTTTCCAGTTTCTGTTAGTCTAATAATATTATCATCAAGATAAACATATTGATTTTTAATTGCAATATTAAATATCTTATCAAAATCTGATTGAGTCCAGTTTAACATTGGAACAATCGTATCTAGTGCATTTTCTAATCTTTCATCTTCTTCGCCTTCGTGGTTTTCAATATGTACTAACATTACAATTACTTTGTAAATGGTTTTTAATTTATTTCTTTTAATAACTGTTGATATCATACCGTTTTTAGGATTAAAAGCAAGTACTAATAAAAAGACAGCGAGTGTTACAACCGAAATCATTCCAGACATTGGAACTGTCCAAATATCACCTAAAAAGTAACCAATTAACACATTTATAGTAGCTACTAATGCTGTTATAAAGATAGTTTTTTTCAAGTCTTTTGAAATTAATAGGGCAGTCGCTCCTGGTCCTACCATTAATGATACTACCATGACGGCACCAACCATATTAAAGGCGGTTACTGCTGTAACTGATATTAAGGTCATTAAAAGATAGTGAATAATTACTGGACTAATTCCTAAGACTGTCGCTAGTGCTTGATCAAATGATACTATTTTTAATTCTTTAAAAAATACAGTAATAAAAATAATATTAATTATTAAGACTCCAAGTACTAACAATAAATTAGTTGGTATAAATAGACTACCTATACTAAACCCATCAATTGCTGCTAGTTCTATATGTCCTAAAAATACAGCATCATTATCAATATGTGCATTTTTCATAAAACTACCTGGGGCATTAATAATGATAATTGCAAGTGAAAATAATAAAGGAAATACAACTCCGGTTGCTGCATCTTCACTTGTTTTTTTACTTTTTACTAAAATTTCAACTAACCAAGATGTTAATAGTCCTGCTAGTCCTGCAAACATTACAACTAGTGGTGATTGAATATCACCAACAATCAAAAATCCAACTACAACGCCAAATAAAACTGTATGCGAAATCGCATCAGTTAACATTGACATCTTCCTTAGTACCAAAAACAATCCGATAATCGAAGATGAGATCGCAGTTACTACTGCAATTAAAATCATACCTAGTGTTAAACTCATACTTGATCATCCTTTATAATGGATTTAACTTTAGAAATTCCTTTATCAGTTAAAACCATTTGATTTTTTGATTGGTAAATGAATCCTTCTTCTAAAAAGGTTTTAACTTTTTCTTCAGTTGGATTACATTTTTTCTCATAATAAAGATTAATTAAATATTTATAATTATCAATATTTTTCTTATATCTAAAATCTAGAATTGCTTTTATTATTACACCTTTTATAGGTGAAAATAATAAAGATATTAAAACAACACTTGATAATACTAAAATAATTGTTGGACCTGCTGGTAAAATAAAATAATCTCCAATTAAGGCACCAGTAAAACCAGAAAGTGCTCCTATTATTCCAGCAACTATAAAGTTGATTGACAGACGATGTGACCATTGTCTAGCTGCTACTGCTGGTGCAATTAAAATAGCACTAATTAATACTACTCCTACCATTTGAATCCCACTTACTACCAC
>FZPS01000170.1_pt38 | contig 29430 bp, 26 predicted proteins | sample 1817821 | NCBI WGS metagenome assembly FZPS01 (sample SAMEA104158645, study PRJEB21678) | metagenome | place: Germany | collected 2015-04-21
CTGCCACTCAAGAAATGCTTGAGGGGTTGAAGGGACTTAAGCGCAGACAACTGCTGGTGGTGGGAAGTGAAACCCATGTTTGCGTTTTCCAGACCGTAAGGGATCTGCTGGCAGCAGGGTATGAGGTCTATGTACTGCGAGATGGGGTCTGTTCTCGTCGTAAGGATAACTATCTCAACGGGCTTCAGCTGATGAAAGATGAAGGAGCGGTGATCACCGATACGGAAACAGCGGTGTTTGATCTGCTCAAAGTGGCAGGAACCCCTGATTTTAAGGCGGTTCACCCCTTGATCAAGTAGCCGGTGCCAGGCTTGCTTTATTGCTCTAATCAAAGGCTAGCCCCAAATAGCCGGGGCCATCAGGGATTAGTTCAGGGTCAATCCCCTGGTTTACCCTGATCATTCCGAAAGGGCGGATAGAGCCTTCAAGCTGGCTGCCCGAAAAAGGCGGTGTGCGCAGGATGTATTTTTCTGCAGGGAGCAGTTGGGCAATGTGCCGGACAGCCGTAGGAATGAACTGATCAGCGATCAGGAGTTCTTTGATTAACACCTTATCTTTGCCACGCATTTCTATCACAGCACAGCCCTGTGTTCCTTCAACTGCTATACCGTAAATATCCGCCCCGGACAACTGGGACAGTTTACACTGGTAGTCAATATCCTCAATGCTGTAAGAAACATGTATCTTTCCGCTGAGTAGCTTCTCCCTTACCAAATTGTATTCTTGAGGAGAAATAGCGGTAATAGTGCAGTTGTTTCCCCCAACAGGCAGTGACTCAAGCCTTTTCCGGTCAAATGATAGCTGTCTGACAAAAAAGAAATCCCGAAACCCCTTGCTGCGGTAATAATCAAAGAGTTTCTTCCCTGCCGGGACAATAACAGAAAAGAAAATCCCCTGTTGGCCCAAGTGATGGCTGGCAAATTCCAATAGCCGGCTAGCGTACCCCCTGTGACGGTATTCAGGGTGTGTGGCCAGGGCGTACAGCATTGCAGAATTAAGGCTTGCCCCGCTAGAGGCAGTTACTCTGACCGGCAGCATGGTCAGCATCGCTGCGATCTCTCCCCCCTCAAGGAGCAGGAGGGTCTCATCCTCTCGATAGCGATGAGTATAGTAAAAGTCAATATACTGAGCACTGTCTCCGAAGCTGAGCTTCCATATCTCTTTTTGCCGGGCTGTTTCACCTTTTTCAGCAAATCTGACTTCGATCATCTTCACACCCTCGTCTTAGAGTATGCAGCAGCAAATGTCTGTTCTATAACACATTTCCCCCAGTATTTTTCCTCCAATCTCACCGGGTGATAGGACAGTTTGGCCTTTCTTAATCCGGGACGGCCCATATCTTCCTCACGGTTGACGTAGATGATTTCAGGGTGTTTCTGCTTAATGAATTTCGCAAACTGCTGGTTAATCATTTGATAGGCACCTTTTATATCAATGAATGCCTTTTCAATGTGGGTGTCATAAGTATCTGAATTGATCTTCTCTCCTATAGTAAAGGCAACAACCTTTCCATCAACTCGCAGAAGCCCGCCCTCCAATTCCAACTGGTCAAAATAATCAAAACAGCGGCGTACTGCACAGAATTCCTTGGCCAATTGGATATCACACATACAATTGTTTTTCTTGCACCACTCAACATTCATCTCCCAGCACTCAGCCAGGTTTTCCGGGGATATCTGTTCAAAGCTCCAGTTGTAGTTTTTCATAAAATAGTTAACATGATTGCGTTTGGCTCGGTATTTTTTGCCGGTTAAAGTCGCCAGATCCTCCAACAGGTAAATATAGTCAAAGCCGTCCCTGGACTCCCTGTACTCAAACTTTTCCGGAAAAAAGTTATTCAGCTCTGCTATATTCTCCTTAGTTAGTGCAGCTAATACAAATTCGTTTCCTGATTCTGCCGCGTCTTTAACCATTGCCTCAAGCACCGGCCGAGGATCGCCCTGCCCCGCTGGATAAAAGTAATATTGTGTTCCATCCAAATTCCCTTTAACCACCAAAAAATTATCTACCTGAGCCACACGGTATTGAAAGGTGTTTGCCCATGCAAAGAGGTTAGTGAAATTATAATGGCTGACCCTCAAATCAGCTGCTTTCAAAAGCGGATCTACCCATTTCTTATCCTCGATCTCTACTGGTTTAAATTCTATCATTCAACCTCACCTGGTAATGTAATAGTGATCCCATTAACATTCTATCATATCCCCGCAACCTCAATTTAGTCTATGCTTAGTCTGTGTTCACAGTTTACCACAGCAAAAATAATCAATCCACAGGCGGATTGTTACTGAAAGGAACCGGTTTCTTGATGTTGAATAAATAGGTAATAAGAAAAGGTGATAAGGGTTTTCTGGAGGAAAAGGTATGGCTGACTTTATTGCGATAGATTTTGAAACAGCAAATGAACACCGGGCGAGCGCGTGTGCTGTAGCGTTAGTTTTTTTCGAGAAGGGCCGGATCTCAGAGGAATATCATTGGCTTATCAGGCCTCCTCGCGGAATAGATTATTTTAATCCTTTTAACATAAGACTTCATGGAATAAGCAGCAGAGATGTCGCTGATCAACCTCAGTTTAATGAACTGTGGCCGGAAATATACAGGCTGATCAATAATGAAATGTTAGCTGCTCATAACGCGAGCTTTGATATCAGTGTACTGCGGAGACTGTTAGATGTTTACAATTTACGCTATCCGGAGTTGGAATTTGTCTGCACATGTAATATTGCAAGAAGGACATGGGGTCAGCTGACAAGCTACTCATTAAACGTGGTCGCAGATCATCTGGGTTATAGATTTAAGCATCACGATGCTCTAGATGATGCGATAACTTGCGGCAGGATCTTAATCGAGGCCTGTACATATCACAACTGTGCTTCAATTCATGAACTGGCAGGAAAGCTTGGTATGCGTGTGGGTATTCTCAATAGGGAAAAATATTATCCATGCTCTGTTGTCAGCCCCTATAGAAACACCGGAAAAAGAAGCCGTAACACCCTCAAGATGGGTGAACTAAAAAAAGATAATATCAATCCCTATGGAGTATAGGATGCTGAAGGATCGCCTTCCCTTTCGAGGTCAGTATTGTCTGTGAAGAGGACGCTCTTCCCTCCCTCAAGGAAGATGTTCTGAAAAGGGGGCTGTTATTATGAAGGCTTGCCTCATCCTCAATAACACAATAACCGGATTACCGTAAAGGTAACCAATAGGCCAGCAATGAAAGCAGAAATCACGATGTTTCTTTTAGCCGTTTTGGAAACTTAACATCATCAAAGTCCAACACCCTAAACTGCTACTTCTTTTTTTTCCTTCTTCTCTTTTCTGTGACCGCATCAAATGCCATACAATACATTTCATGTACACCGGTTGCTGAAGCATCGAAGTTATATGCATCATCAACGCTGATCCCGATGCTGTCCGCCTCTTTCGCAGCATCTATATTAGCGCCAAGGAAGATGAACTCCCAGTTGTGTTTCTCCTGCTGGTGTTTGATCAACTCTTTCACCTTTTCATAGGTAAATTCACGGCTGGCATTTTCCAAACCGTCTGTAGTTATGACAAAAATGACTTTGCCCGGCCTTTCCTCCTCACTTGTCTGTGATAACCTGTGTCCCACATCTAAAATTGTTTTTCCTACCGCATCCAAGAGGGCGGTGCAACCCCGCACATAATATTCTTTTTCAGTCAGCTGGACTTCACTTGCCTTAACACCATTCCATAATATTTCGTACCGGTCATCAAAAAGCACCGCTGTGACAATTGTTTCCCCTTCCAATTGGCTTTGTTTCTTTATAAAAGCATTAAAACCGCCGATGGTATCGCTTTCAAGCCCTGCCATAGAACCACTCCTATCAAGGAGAAAAATGATCTCTGTTAAATCCTTGTTCATCAAGAACCACCCTTTCATTTATTTGTTCTGGTATAATAATAGCCGGGATGATCCATATTTTGGTCGCCTGTTAAGCGACATTTCGGGAGGGTAGGGGTTTGCTTGACCAAGAGCTGTTAAGAGAATTACAAGAGTATATAGAAAAACACTCAGAACAGCCGGAGTATGGCTATGCCCTTTATGCACCTACTGGACCTGCTATTGTAACAGAGGCACTGGATACAGAATTAGAAAATTATATCAAAAATAACCGCAAACCAACATTTAATCAGCTATTATTCAGCTTGATCGATAAAAAAGGTGCCAGAGATTCAGATGTTTATAAAAAAGCGGGAATAGACCGCAGGCACTTTTCTAAAATAAGAAACCCTGATTACCGCCCTGGAAAGAATACAGTGATAGCATTGGCTCTAGCCCTTGAACTGAATAAAAAAGAAACCGGCGAGCTTTTAGCTGCCGCCGGTTACTCTTTATCTGAAAGCAGTACATCTGATCTGGTGATCCTGTTCTTCCTGGAGAAAAAAATCTATGATATAGATACTGTCAATCAGGCTTTGCACTATTTCAGCCTGAAGCCCTTAGTGTGACACAAAACGGTGCCGGGCTTGCGTTTTTGCTTTATTTGAGCCTCTGCCCCTGGCATCGGTGAGCGACATCCCCTATTCAGCTTAATCCTCTCTTCACTAATTACATTTGACAGACAATGTCTTTTCTCACATCTGACATCTGGCATCTGACTTACGTTTAAGCCAGGCTGCTTTTTTGCTTTTTCAGCTGGCCAACATCCCTGTTGAGGCATCCCTTTTTTTGTATGGGCCAGGGTAATTATTGGCTCAGGCTGTGCTTAAGAAGAACTTTCGATGATATGCTTTGCTGCGATATAAGAAAACACCATAGCTGCTCCCAGGGTTGCGCCTGGCCCCGGATAGGTGCGCCCCATAACTGTTGCCGAACAGTTGCCAGCTGCATACAGCCCCGGGATGGGTTTGCCGTTTTTCAGCACCCGGGCGTATTCATCGGTGAGCATGCCGCCGCTTGTTCCCAGATCTCCCGGAAATACTTTGACAGCATAAAAGGGGCCCTTCTCCAGTTTGCCTAAGTTGGGGTTCTTATATGTGGGATCCCCGTAATAGTTGTCATATGCGGTATTTCCACGCCCGAAATCTTCATCAACACCTTTATCTACAAACCCATTGAAACGTTCTATTGTTGCTTTCAATTTATCAGGATTGATACCGCATTTCCGGGCAAGCTCTTCAATTGTATCAGCCTTAATGAAATACCCCTTCTCTATGTACTCTTTCGGGGTTAAGCGAGGCATTGCCATCCCGAAAATATAGCGGTTGCGGTGGCGGCTTTCCAGTATGAGCCAAGAGGGAACAGCCTTTTCTTTTCGTTCCAGCATAGCATGTCCCACATCCACATAGGAGGCGGATTCATTTACATAGCGCTCCCCATCCTGATCAACCATGATGCAGTGGGGCATCGATCTTTCCCAAACTAAGAAGTTTCTGTTTCCTTGATGATCTACTGCAACAACACCCCACCAGGCTTCATCCAGCAGGGCCATGTCTGCGCCGATCTCCATACACTGCAGGATCACATCACCTGTATTATCAGGGCTGCCCACTGTCCAATCAGAACCCACACCTTGATATTTCCGGCGCAGTTCTGCATTATGTTCAAAGCCCCCTGCTGCCAGAATAACAGCCCTGCTGCGCAGCGCCAATTTTTTCCCTTCCTTCTCAACTTCAACTCCGGCTACTCTATCACCCTCCATTATCAATCGCCTGCATGGGGAGTTTAACCATAGGGGAACATTATATTTTTGAGCTACGTGCATTAAATTTGCGACCAGATTGTTACCTAGCCCCAGGAGATCTTTGCCCTGCAGCTTGCACTTCACTCCCCGGCCAAAAAGGCCAATCACTTTAAAGAAATACTCAGGGCGAGTGAATGCTTTCGGCAGGCAAGCTGTTTCACCGGTAGTAAAAGGAATTGGAGGCGCCCCACCTGCCATTGTTCGTATGCTTTTTCCCAACTCCCCTAATTTTCGCCGGTCAAAAAACTCACAGTCCAGGACACGGCCGATTTTTCCCCCGGGCTTGTCAGGGTAATAATCGGGATAGAGCTTTCCGGGAACAAATTTGATCCCTTCATTTTGTAGAAAGCTGACCATTTCCGGGCCCTTCTTTAAAAAAGCGATTTTCCGCTCTTTTGAGCTTGCCGGCCCTACATCTCCGACTACTGTTTCCATATAGGTGAGAGCCTCTTCAAAACTGTCCTCTAAACCTTGAGCTTTGGCTACGGGGTTATTGGGTATCCATACCCCGCCGCCTGACAGAGAAGATGAACCACCCCAACTGTCTGCCTTTTCCAGGATTACAGTCTTTAATCCCTCTTTGGCTGCTGTTATTGCCGCTGTAATTGCTCCTGCACCACTGCCTACAACCACCACATCAAATTGGTCATGCCACTGCTGTTCACTCATTTACATCTCTCCTTTTTGTCAATATTTAGAGACTTATGTTGAACAGTGTTGTTAGACCATTGCTTTGTCGTATCATGCTGTTTAACCTGGTGCAGTCCTAAACTTATTTTACCAAGAGGGTAATCTTTTTAAAACAGACAAGCTGGTTCAGAAAATAGTATTCTCCTCTAGATAACCTTTTACAGATTAGCGTGGACAGGAACGAAAAAGTAAACTTGCTTTATCTGTGTCAGGCCGCTTTATTGCTTTGATGCTCCTATTGCCCAGCTTTGAAATAGGTGGCCGAAACTTCCAATATGAAAGCAGAAATGCCAATTGGCAGGAAAAGGGTCAGAATCTGTAAAATAAATATAACTAAGCAGAAATCAGGGGAATAATAAACGGGTTGTGGGTGATTAGTATCTATGCCTGCACGGGTCATGCACCAAAACAAAGAGATAAAAGAACTCTTCAGGCAGCGGATCCAGGAAAAGATAGCCCGTGAAAAGGAAGCGATGCAAAAAAGGATCGATGAAGAGCTACCATCCTGGATTTCCTGGGCGATTATGCCCTTAGCTGGTTATGCCTTTGATAGTAAGCGCCGCCGTGATAGCGATAAGGGGGAGGGGGGAGAAGGTCAAGCCAGCGTAAACTTTTGGCTTTTTCTCTCCAGGGACTGGATTCTGGTGAATGATGTTGTTTTAGAACCAGAACCTTGTAAAGCAGATGTGAAGACGGGACGCACCAAAAATGGCCGTCCCTATGTGAATGTTACCGGAAGTAGGGAAGACGCAGAGAATATACGCAAAGTATATGAGGAAAAGGGGTACAATACAGGAACTGTACAGAAGGATCGTTATACAAAAGGGACTTGGTTTTTTTATCTTGAATAATTAGTGCTAAGCTTATGTTATTCCTTGTATTTTTTTTGCTACATTTCTAGAATTATCAGCTTAGAAATTATTCAAAAAGTTGGAAAAAGCAAGCTCACGAAAATCAGGGCTATTCTAAAATTTGCTGAATTTCTCTTTGAGGAGAGGGAAAAATGTTTTCTTATATGATAGCCGAGGATAAAAAAGCTTTTAGCACGGCATTCGAATATATCATCAGGGACTTTGCAGCAGAAGATCCAGTTAAGATGTCGGAAAACAGCGGAGCGGTCTTTGATCCGAAACAATCTGTTATACGGGTAAAAAGCCTTGGGCAAGTGCTGGAGGTAAAATATCCTGAGGGTGATATATTTTTCCAAGGCTCAAAATATATGCCTGCCTGGAACTGGAGATGGCTTATTCTCCACTATCTTGCCCGAGCAGATAATGCTCCCTTGGAAAATAAACTGATCTCATACCGGGAGTTGGAAAACGGAAATGTGAATTATGCAGCTTTTTTGCGTAAAAGCATCGAGCCCCTGGTAAACAATTTCTCACAGGAACCGGTAGAGCAGATAAAAGCGGCATTTCTTCAACTGGATGCTTCCTTTGAAGAAGGCGCAGACCTCTGTGCAAAAATACCCCTTTTCCCCAGATTCCCCTTAACCATTAAGCTCTGGCTGGGTGATGATGAAATCAGAGGGACTGCCAATATCCTATTTGATAGGAGTGCGAACCATTATCTGGACACCGAAGCCATTAATGAAGCGGGAATTATGGTTTCGAATTTTTTAATTGAGCAATATAAGTTGATGTATCAGCAGTAACGGTGCCAGGCTTGCGTTTTTGCTTTAATAATTATTTCTTCAGATAACAGCGGATTGTTTCCTGTAAACTTCTGATCAACTGTTCCCTTAACCAGGAGGGTTCAAGCACTTCCACCGCATCACCCCAACTCATCAGCCAGGGGATCATCTCCTCTGCCCCGGCCAACCGGTAGGTGACCTCGAGCCTTCCGTCGGGGAGTTCATGTACCTGCTGGCTTTCATGAAAAAGGTTGTGCCTGAAGCGCTCTGCCGGCCCGGCACATACTGCGATGCGCACTGTTTCCAGTTCTCCAGCTTCATCTTCAGTCCAGGTACCCCAAATATCCTGATAAGCTTCCTTTAGTGAAAAGCCGGGAGGCATGCAGTAAGAGCTGTTTTCAATCACTGTAAGCTCCCTGATGTTCAACAGCAGAAACACACGCCTTTGCTTACGCTGGGTACACAATCCGGTGAGATACCAGTTGTTGAGACGGCACAACAGCCCATGGGGCTCCACCACCCGTTCGGTGATAGCTCCATCATAGGTGCGTAGATACTTGATACGCACTCTTTTTCTTTCCTTGATAGCCCTCAGGATCTCCCGGATCATGGCTTCACTTTTGGCAGGATCAGAGGGAAAAGCGCCGGATACATGGACAACATGTTCCAGTTCACTTAAAATGCTGGCAAAGGTGCACAAACCGGAAAGTGAATTGCGAAAGATGCTCTCCATAGCTGCTTCAATGCTGCTTTTCATCGCTCCTCGCAGTTGGGGGTACATGCCCAACAGCATCATGGTGACATCATTGTTGCCGGCCAATAGATCTGCTTTTTTGCCAGAATAAATATAGTATGTTTTCTGGTTCTGTCTTTTGCTGCAGATAGCTTTTTCACCGATAACAGGCTCATCTGTATCATCTTCAGTTGAGTCTTTTTCTCCCGGCTCCAGCTTTTCTCCGTAGCATAAGGGATCAAACAAAAGATTCAATCTCCTAATATAACGATAAATGGTCCTCGCAGAAGGATACCGGTCGTTAATTTCCGCATAAGCCTCCTGCAGATCCTCCAGGGTGGCACCCCCCGAAGGGGTTTTCTCAATAACTGTCATCAGAATTTTCACCATAGTTTCCGGTCGAGTCCCTGTGCGGGGATAGTGGGCCAATGCAGATAACCCCCTATTCTAGCGGAATTGTGCTATTAACACCGATTTCGCCCTTTATGTATTGCATACGACAAAAAAAGAAGAATATCCTTCCAAAAATACGTAATAATAACATGTTTGTCTGTGCCTATAAAAAAACCACCCTAATTTCAGATAGTAGGGTGGCAAAACAAAAGGTTAGTCAAGCTTAAAGATTGCCTGTCCTAAGCTTAACATGTCGGGCTCGAAGATTAATTCTAAACCTGTTGCATCAGCAGGAACCTCGAAGGCAACTTCTCCCCTCATCTTTCTCCCAGGCCCTAATTCACCATCAAGACTCGGCTTGGAGCTGTCAGTGATTGTTACGTTATAGTTATAGCCTTCACTGTCAGCCAGCTTAAACATCGCCAATGAACTGATAACTTGCGGTTCGTTGCCCAAATTCTCTATTGTGCAGTCGACTATTTTATATACATGTCCGGCTGCAGGCTTTAAAAATTCACTGCCCTGGGAATCCTTAACCGAATTTACTGTGATCACGAATTCACCCATTTCAACTCTTTCTCCAATTTTGAAGATCTGTTGCTGTTTTGTTTCTGCCGGTTCTGTGGTTGCTTTTTTCGGTTCTGTTGTTTCACCGCAGCCCCATAAAATAATCGTAAACAATAAGCAAAGAGCTAACAGCAAAGAAAATTTTTGGTGTTGCATGCATTGTCACCTCCTCTCTTTGTGCTTAACTCAATTTTTTCTTTATAAAACCCCAGTGCCGGGGATATCCGGCTGGTTGGCCGCAATATCCCCCGCCAGGATTCGGCTTATCCTGGTTACCTGGGCACTAGGGAGAGGGGGCTGGAGGGTCCTTGGTAACAGGGTCTTTTGGTTTGCGGGCGGCGAAGTAATTCATGACAGCAAGCAGGAGACAAATAACAGCCCAAATTTTCATGTCCGGGAAATCGTTCATTGCCTCAAGTCCAGCAAAACATGCGGCTATGACACAGATAACTACAGATACCTTAGGCAACTGAAATGAAAATGCGCCGCTGATTAATAGCAAAAAGCCGACTAACATGCCTATTGCGCCGGTTGTGGAATCAGGAGAAACAAGGCTTCCTAGGCCCGCTACCGCGCAGCTCTGAAATAAGACCGCAAAGCCGATCACTAAAGAGATAATGCCTGCTGCGATTCTCAAGTGATCACCTCCTTTGGCGGTAAATTAATAAATTGCTATGAATTCTGGCTTATAGGGTTGGAAGTTGAGTTGGACGTTGTCTATTAGAAGCAGGTCTTCGATTTGAAGCGTCATAAAAGGTTGAAAGCCAACAAATACTTTTAGACAATGATAGCAAACTGCTGTGACAGCATAGTGTCACATACAGCTGCCATTTCTGTTTTTGTGTCAACCAGTTTTCCTGTAAGTACAGCAAAAATATCAATATCATCCCAGCCGAGATCAGAGGCGTGTCAACCATTCTTCCTTAAAGTACTACGGAGCGATTTGATCTTTACTACCTGTTGGCAAATCAGATGTCCGTACTGGACGCACCAACAACGAGCCCATTGATGACATAAAGTTGGCGGAAGCAGGGAAGGTGTAGAGAAAATGCGCGGGGAAAGGGGCAGGTCAGTTCTGAAAGGGATTTTTTTAATATTGGTGAATATCTCTGGTTGATGATATTATATTTTTAATGATCTCACAATTTTGAGGTGCTGTATCATGCCAAAGGAATCCAGGAATGTTTCCCGTCTATATGTTATACTTGGCTGCCTTTTTGTAACCTGTTTGCTTATCTCCAATATGGTGGCAGGCAAGTTGATTACTGTTCTGGGCAAAGCGCTGCCTGCTGCTGTGATCCTCTTCCCGATCACCTATATTTTCGGGGATGTTCTAACTGAGGTTTACGGCTTTAAGCGTTCGAGATTGATTATCTGGACAGGGTTTGCCTGCAATCTGCTGATGGCAGTGATCTTTATGCTGGTTGTGGCTTTGCCCTATCCGGAGTTCTGGGAGCAGCAGGATGCCTATGCCGTTGTCCTAGGGATGACTCCAAGGGTGGTTGTGGCTTCATTGGTGGGCTATTTTTTGGGTGAATTCACTAATTCCGCTGTTTTATCTAAATTGAAACTGCTCACTCGAGGGAAATGGCTTTTCTCCCGCACCATAGGGTCAACCATTGTTGGTGAGGGGATCGATACAGTGGTTTTCATTACGATTGCTTTTGCGGGAACGGTCAGTTCTTCTGTTTTGCTTTCTATGATCGCTGCCCAGTACATCTTTAAGGTTGTTTATGAAATCTTGGTCACCCCTCTTACCTATTTAGTTGTTGGTTGGGTGAAGAAGAAAGAGGGAGTAGATGTATATGACTGGGGAGTAAAATATAACCCCTTCAGCCTGGAAATTGATTAACCGGGGGAAGCAGGGGGACGTTCTTTTTGCTTCCTTTTTTTTATCTTCTTTTGTAATACCCCTGCATTTATAACTGCATTTACCGCACTATATAATGCAATATAGAGTTTTTTAATCATTAGCATTGTCCGCAGCTTAATTGTAGGGATATCGTTATTACAGTTTCCCAATACATTATCGGGGCAGGGGGCAAAACGCCCCTTGCACAACAATAATGCATTGCAACTGCTGTTAGTGCACAAAATGCATAAAAAAGCATTATAATGCAATGTCATTTTCTTCTTAGTCTTTCATTAAACGTCTATAGTAAGAGGAAGATAGATAAAGGGCTGCCAGGGGATTATGGCCGGTTACCCTGTCCTTTACGGCGAGCACAGTCACAGGCCTTTGACAGTACTTAATGAAAAGGGTGTCATGGCCTACGCATAAACCCAGCATAATCGCCAGATCAACATTTTCAGCGTTTAAAATCATGGCCTGTGAAATGGGGTTGCACATCGACTCCCATTTTTCCGGGCCGCCAATCTTTTCTTCGGGAAGGACTCCGATTTTTTCTTTAGGAACGGCTCCAACTTTGCAACGCACAGATACCACTTCGAAACCATGACTTTCCAGGATCCGCGTCAATAGTTTAGCCTCATATTCCAGACCTGTACAAAAGGCAATTCCTAGTTTATGGTAATTGCATTTTTGCGCAAACATAATTATTTCCTCAATCCTGGGGTGCTTCGTTCTGACGCCTTGCGGTGTATTTTCATAGCACTCAGATTCTTGGACCGATGCCAATCTGGCAAATTCTATCAATACTTCCTCTGTTTCTTCAGATGATCGAGATTCATTTCAATTTTAAGGAGTTTAAGTATGAACAAAGATACAATCATAGATATAATTGGCAGTATACTTGCAATAATTAGCCTAGCATTACCACTAATTGCGATAGTAGGGTTTTTACTGCTTGTAGGGATGTTAATTTTACAAATAATTGGAGTTGAATATGAGTCTTTTACGCATTTTATTATGTTTATGGTGGTATTGTTTCTAGTGAGCATTCCAATTGATATGTTTATTCAACCCTTACCGAAAGCCCTTTATACGGCTGGAAAAATTAAAAAAGAAAGCATTAACTTGATTTTATATCCATTAGATTTTATAGGTAATCTGATTGCAATAACTATCGCTGATTGTTTAATGAAGTCAGTTGAATTACCTTTCAAAACCGCATGTATATTTTCAATAATATTATGTATAGCGAATTATTTACTTGATGTAATGGATGAAAAGTAGTGCAATATTTAAGTTGGAAAAACTACATATAAAATTTATCTGTCTCAATTAACATAATGTATACATTCAAAAAAACGGGTAGGGATATAACCCCTACCCGATGTATGTTTTACTGAGTCGGACAGTTATGGCCATACCATGCCCTGTTTGTCGATCTCTTTGTAGTTGAAATGAGCGAACAAGGGGGTTAATGAGGCCATTTCCGCAAAGATCTGCTCAGGATGCTGGTAGTCCATCTGATAACCCATCTTGGAGCTCAGGTTGATGATGGCTTGCCAGTTGGCCTTACTTGGAATCGGTTCGATGGCCTTGCGCACTCTTTGGACCCGGCGTTTGTTGTTGGTGAAGGTGCCATCGGTCTCTGCGAAACTGGCAGCTGGTAAAACCACATCTGCCAAAGCAGCGGTTTCTGTCAGGAATAGGTCATGAACCACCAGGAATTCCAGGTTTGTAAGGGCTGATTGGACTTTTTCACTGTTAGCATCCGAGAGCACCGGGTTTTCACCCAGGATGTACATCGCTTTCAGGTTTTCCTTAATGGCATGCTCAAACATCTCTGACACATTCAAACCAGCCTCTCCCGGTATGGAAACACCCCAAGCCTCCTCATATTTGGCACGCACCTCCTGCCGGTCCACCCGCTGATAACCCGGCAGGGCTCCGCTCAGGGCTCCCATATCGCTTGCTCCCTGCAAATTATTTGGGCAGCGAAGTGTTGCTATGCCTGCAAATTCACAGACAGACTCATTGCAGTAGGATTCTTCACGGTACATGGCGCCGTGGCAGGGACTGGGATAGTGATCGATGTTATTTGTGCCGATCACCGCCCGTACAAACTTCTGAAATAGATAGATTTCTTCATTGGTAAACCTGGTAGTACTAATAGCAGCGAAAGAATTTGGCCCGTACTGTTTTGTAATCTCTGTGAGGCGTTCGGCGACAAGATCCAAGGCTTCGTCCCAGCTTGCGGGAACAAGTTTGCCGTTTCTCCTAATCAGTGGAGTTGTCAGCCGCTTGTCACTGTGGATAAAGTCACGTGTTCCGAACCGGCCTCTGATGCAAAGCGCCCGTCCATTTACTGCATTGTCAGGATTGGAGGTCACCCCCACGACCTTACCATCCTTAACACGCAGGTCAAAAGTACACCCTGTGCTGCAGAAGGTACAGGTGGTTTTGACCTTTTTTAAATTCCAACGGCGGCCCAAGTTGAGCATTTGTTTCTCTGAGAGGGCACCCACTGGGCAGAAAGCCACGCAGTTGCCGCAGTAAATACACTCTGATTCACTTAAGGGTGTATCGCCGAAAGGCGCCACTCTGGTTTTAAAGCCGCGATAGGAAAAGTCAATGATGTTCTTCCCGGTGATCTCTGAACAGGCCCTGATACACTTGCCGCAGAGGATGCACTTGTTCATGTCACGGACAATAAAAGGGTTGTCTGCTTTAATTTCATAATGACGCTTTTCTCCGTCGAAGGGGCTCTTTAAGACGCCGTATTCATAGCAATACTTGGCCAGCAAGCATTCCCCTAACTTTTCACAGGTGAGGCAGTCTACAGGGTGGTTGGCAAGCAGCAGTTCCAAAATGGTTTTCCTCGCTTCGATGACCTCGGGTGTATCGGTGTGCACCACCATACCCTCAGTCACTTCTGTGACACACGATGCCGGAAGGTTCCGCATCCCTTCGATTTTTACTATACAGAGACGACAGGCACCTACGGCACTCAGGTCCGGATCGTAGCAGAGCCTGGGGATATGGATTCCTATCTGTTCTGCTGCCTCAAGAACCGTGGTTCCTTTGGGAACCTGAACCTCTTTCCCGTCAATGGTTAGCTTGACGATTCCCACTTCCATTCCCTCCTTATAAATTATTTGCCGAAGAAAAAATCAATGGATGAATTTCTCTTCATGAATTGAATAAAACCGGAGTAAGGAAGTCGCATCCCGGCCGACGACTCTCTGCTGTAATCTCCTTTCCGCATCGGGAGCATACCTGTTTCCGGCGCACACCCAATTAGATCAATGGCCTAGTGTAGCCACAGGACATTGAGCTCAAAAATATGGTTATAAAAGCCATAAATATTAGTTATTATTAAATAATTCTCCAACAAAAGTAAAATTCCTGCATTGCTTTTAAATTATGGTGGGAGAGACGCGCGGGGAAGCAGGGGGATGTTCTTTTTGCTTTCTCAAAGCAAAAGTGAGGTGAAAACTAGGATAGCCGCCGGTTGACGAAAGGCCGGTGTTATCTATTTAACCTGTCCCCGCTGAACAACTCTTCTATGATTTGGGGGATTGAGGTTTGTTGCTCTCTACTTCAGAGGAATGCTCAATTTATTTCTCCTTAACGGGGAAGAGAGCAACGAAGGTGTTCACTCCAAACCCTGGTTTATCGATTATATTCTTGGTTATTTTCTCTACTCTAATATCATTTCTACCTCGGCACCACATAAGTTGCAAAATATTGCAGAAATAGCAGGATAATCTATGCTCTGTGTCAAAATTGATAAGAATTGATATTAAAAAGTTTAAGAAACCTCGCTCGTCTCACAACAATTTACTATACACTGCAGTTCGCCTACCAATTACCATCCGTAAATAAACCCCGAGCATTAGAAAAATTATCCTTTATGGTTTTAGCTCGCAAGTAAATGTTGCTCAGGGATAGTCTGGTTTGAGCTCTATCCTAGATATGTACCAAAGTGGTATAGACCCATCATGGTGTTGTTTGGCCAAGGGAAAAAATGCAGGGAGTGAATTTTGCGGCTGCCCCAATTATCGTAAATGTAAGGAAATTATAAATAACGTTACATAAAAACCGATCTAAAGTGACCACATGTCTCGAAAGGGGGGTAAAGATGGGATTATATAGGCTTCGAGTCGATGACGGAAAACTGGAATCAGGCATAATGGAGCGAGTCATCAGTGAGAATATTGATTTTGAAAAGGATTTTGAGAACTGGTTGGAAAACAGCCCATCTGTGTTATTCGATGATGACGATAAAAGTACAGTTCTATGGATCGGACGACAGGCTACCGCAACAGTAGGTGATATTAATAAATATCCTGATCTACTTGGTATTGATGCAATTGTGTCAACCACACTTCTCGAAAGCACTACCAGGGCGGCAATCAAGATCTTTATTATCTTGTGGAGAAAGGCAAGTATCGCCTTTATAATCCCGAGAAGGATGGCAAATGGAACACTAAAGGGGAGAGAATCCAGTAAGTTAATTTGTTAATAGCAAGGAGAATAAGTCATGATTAAAGTAGCTGCAGCAATCTTAGTTAAAGACGGGAGGATATTAATCGCCAAACGGTTGCCAAGCGATAAACTGGCTAACAAATGGGAATTTCCCGGTGGTAAGCTAAAGCCTGGGGAAAGTCCTGAAGAATGTCTTCGCCGCGAAATGCAAGAAGAGTTTCAGGTTGAGGTTTCGGTGGAAAGGTTTTTCTGTGATAGTCGATATCGCTATGAACATGCAGATATATATTTGATGGCTTATATTGCTCGTTTGATCAAAGGTGAGCTCGTACCCACTTGTCATGCCGAATATCGATGGGTTACCGTGGATGAATTGGTGAAGTATGATTTTGCTCCTGCTGATAAACCGGTAGTAGCTAAACTAAGGGCAGAGAGGGTGATTTTGTGACAGGACTTTGGAAAAGGATTATCAGGGAAGTAAGGGGACGTTTTTTTCGCTTCCTTAGTTTTATATCCTCTTTTCTCTTTTGTAATCCTCAACCTTTCCTCCCATATTTTTGTTATGATTTCCGAAATAACGGCAACTTCAAGCGTAATCCTGTATAAATGTGTAGCAAAGATAAGCATTTTCATAAACTCTTTTTCCCGGAAATGTTGGCACGGTTTTTGCCAGTATATATTAGTGAAAAAAATAACCGGCACAAGCCGGGAAGGAGGGTGAAAAGATGGCAGTGGCACTGAAAGATTTGGAGAGAAAGGCTTGGGAGAAAGGTTTAACCTTGGTTGAGGCCAAACCGAGAGAAGGGAAAGTAGAATACGAGTTCCCCTACGATGATATGTACCAGCTCTACAACTACGTCATGGAAGAAATGAAAAAAACTAAGTGAGGATGAAAAGATGAGTAGAATCTTTCAACCAGGATAACCACCGGTTGACGGATGGCCCGGCGGTTATCTATTTAACCAGTCCCTGCTGAACATCTCCTCTCTGATCTGGGGAATTGAGGCTAGCTGTTCAACCTTTGTCAGAGGTATGTTCAACTGACGGCAGAGGTCTTTTAGCAAGTTGTAGGTTTCATCCCGTTCAACGAGAATCCGGGAGGGGACTTTTGATTCAATCATTAAATCAGTTATATAGTGAATAATTTGGTATCCTTCCTCTGTAATATCCTTTACCGTTTCGTGTCCTAGAATAAGTCCTGTATTGCTGTCAACGATGAAACACAATCTGGGGTAGTACGGTCTTTCATTTTTATTCTCCTGAACAGGAAAGGGCGCGAAAAAGGTGTCTATCTCCCAGACAGCCTGTTTGCTTTTCCCAGAAGCTTTGATTTTTCTCAGGCGCAGCTCATCCTTAATTTCGATAGAAACATATTTCTTTATAATAGGGGCAGGCTCAAGATACTGATCAGCCCAGGTTATTATTCCCCCTTGGTCGTGGGGCACGCGGACAAGGAAGGTGTTCGCTCGTTCACTCTTTAAAATGGCCTTGCTGCTGCGGCAGCGCAGGGAGACTGCCATTGCTTGCTGCAAAGCAAGGGTCAAAAAGCGGCATTCCCAGGCATCGATGAACCAGGGATAGAGGCCAGGTTCATAGGAACGGAACTGCGGCCACTGTTTTTTACCTCTGAACTTTAACCCTAGTTCTTTGATCACTGCCCTATCTTCTTTTTCCAGGTCTTCCCGGTTTTCAAATGAAGCCATGATACACTTCTGTGTAAAAAACAGATCAGGAGAGAGTTTGTACGGGCTCTCCATTATAGCTAAAAGAGATTGCAACCCTTCAGAACCCAGGTAAGCTCCTAGGGCATACTGCTTACCCAGACGGCCCATAATACAGCAGTAGGCAATCTCACCTGTTTCGGGATCCATCACCCCGAACAGATCATCATCATACATCCATTCCCAGCACCGGGCGTTTCTAAAAGCTGTAGCTGCTTCGTAAAGGGCCTGCCACTCATCCAAAGACGGTTTTTTGCCGATATCTGGCCTTTTTCTGGCCGGGGGCGCAAGCTCTGCCTTATTTTTTACCTGCTCGGCCATGCCGCAGCATTTTTTAAACTTCTTGCCGCTTCCGCAGGGGCAGGAATCATTCCGTCCCACTTTAGGTGAGGCTTTTTCCCCTGAGTGGCGCTCCATCAGATCAAAGGGGGCAGCAGGTAACAGCTGTAGCTCATGTTTTTCATACCGCTCAATAACATCCAGCGGTGTCCACCCTTTGAGGATCCACTGGGGGGTATTGTTGGCCATATCATTAACCAAGTTAATAAAAGGTTGAACCTCATCAAATGAGCTAAAATCCAAACTTTCCAAAAAGTATTCCACTAGCTGCAAATGCAGCATACCGTTATTGAGCATGATCTGGCCTGACAATATTTTCACCAAAGCATCATCTCTGGTCCAACCGAACTGCTTCTGCAGCTGTAGGTTCAGCTTTTTAACCGCAGGATGCCAGAGGGAGGAATATTGCTTGTCCGTTACCAGACGCGCCTCTTTGTCTGTGACCGGCCGGTAGGGGATTTCGGCCCTTTTCATCTGCTCTTCCAGTACCCAATGGGGGTTCTCTACACAGCTGTGGCGGTACAAACCGTTATCATAGGTGAAATCATACTGGCTATTATCTATTTTTGATTCCATAGCCAAAATGTTTTTAAAGTATGCTTGGCTCAAGCCTTTCAAGCGTTCGGCCACCAGCCGGTAAAGATTTTCAAAGTCCATCACTCCGTAAAAATAAAGCAATCCGTTCACATAACTCAAAATGCGTTTGTTATCCGGTTTTTCGGTCATTTTTTTTATCCTTTCTGCACCCGGCAGATATTAAAACAAGTTTTTCTTTGAACCAAAGGATTCAAAAGGGGTGCCATCACTATTTCGACAAATAAACGGTGATCCCTTTGCCTTGCGCTTCGCTCTGGGTTTGTTTTATCGTTAATTTCTGTGTCAATTATTATTGTAAACATCAATTCGGTGCCTGGATTGCTTTATTGCTTAATATAAAGCTGGGCAACTTCTTTTATTAATGATGCCCGATTACGAATTGCAGGGCTATTATACCTTGCTTTATTTGTGCTCTGGTTTATTCCTTCCCGTGTGAATTCCTTGATTATTGCCATCCTTAAATGAACATGGAAGGCATATGTATCACTGGCCATCACGGTATTTAAACCAGTATACAAACCTCGGATATTTGGTTTATATTTAGAAATATAGGGAGGGAACCGGTAATGGCGTATGTTTATTTGGCTTTTGCAATTATATTGGAAACGTTTGGTTCTTCTATGCTCAAATTATCTAAGGGGTTTAAAAAATTGCTCCCTGTGATAGGCGTTATAACAGGATATTGTGTTTCATTTTATTTATTCTCTTTAGCACTGCTAGAGCTCCCTTTGGGTTTCTCCTATGCCGTTTGGAGTGGGGTAGGAACGATACTCACAGCCATGGCAGGTGTGTTTTTGTTTAAAGAAAAAATGAACAGAATTGGTGTTCTTGGCATCAGTTTAATAATAGTAGGAGTCGTTCTGCTAAATCTGGTGTAAAGGGATGAAATCAGGATGGATAAAGGTTTTTTGTTTTTAATGCTAGCCATTTTGTGCGAATTGTTTGGGACCACCATGCTTAAGATATCGGAGGGTTTTTCCGTACTTTTGCCTTCTTTGGGTGTTATTGCCGGCTATTCAGCATCCTTCTATTTTCTGGGCATTTCACTTAAAAGTATACCCCTTTCCAGTGCCTATGCCATATGGTCAGGTTTAGGGACGGCGTTTACAGCAGCCATAGGGGTTGCCCTCTTTCATGAAGAAATGTCTTTATTAAAGGCGCTGGCCATGCTTTTTGTGGTTGCCGGTGTGGCCATTTTAAATAAATCAAGGGATTATGGGCAACAGTAAACGGACGTGCCCAGTGACCTTATGCAAATGATTGAGAGCCCATCCACATTTAGCGTAAAAGGAAAGGGTATCTATGCTCTATGTCTAACTAATAGATAGAAATAATGGTAAATTAGCCCGGTCTTTCATGAGTGTTACTTGTTTGCTGGCCGTGATCGCGTATCCATGGTGCTGAGAAGGGTGCTGATATATGCCATCGGCACGTTACCAGAGATTGCTTAGTTATTGAATAAACAGGTAGCAGGTTTTTGGGGGTGGAGACGGTATGAGTTCTTTTCCTTGGACCTCTTTTTATATGGAGTTTGCTGACAAGCTCTTGCAGTACAAAGATAAGCGTTCTGAGCTTCTTACTCTATTGAGAGAAGTCTATGATAATTTAGGGCTGCGTTATCCGTTTATAGAAAAGGGTGAACCTCTGGATGACATTTGCCCGTTTACTGTATTTGGCTGTTTTAATAAAGGAATATCTGAGAAAAACCGCATTGCGCTGATGGGGGGTATCGGGAGCAAACTTGGTGTTAAAACTCCAGCTCCTACAAAATTTGATGGTATCCCGGTATTGAACAACATGCTTGCTTGGTTTTTTTCAAATAAAGATTACAGAAAAGATGATGATATACCTAACCTTTGGGGTATGTTTGAATCTGCAATAAAGTATGCGGATAATCGTTCAGAAGAATCTAAAGCAGCATTTATATCTTTTTATAATAGAGTTAGAAAGCAGCGTCTGATTAAATGGAATTTAACCATGGGGTTGTATTGGATACGGCCGTTTTTTTATTTAAACCTTGACGATCGAAACAGAAGTTATTTGAGGAAAAAAGGTAACCCTTATTATGCAATTATTTCAGGGATATCTAATCTGAATCAGCTACCCGATGCAGAAACCTATTTAAAACTGATTGCTGCCTGTAAAGAAATCTTTGAAAAAAGTGATACCCCGCACAACAGTTTTCCTGAACTGTCATATGGAGCATGGCTGGCAACAACTAGCGATGAGCCTGATAGGCGTATCGAAAGTGAAAAAAAGTTTTGGATTTATGCCCCCGGCAACAATTCTTCTAAATGGGAGGAATTTTATACCCAAGGAATCATGGGTATCGGCTGGGATGAAATGGGCGACCTGAAACAATACCCCAGCAAAGAGGCCATGAAAACCAAAATGAAGGAACTGTACGGCGCGGAATACTCATATATAAACTCAGCCCTTGCTACCTGGCAGTTTGCCAATGAAATACAAGTTGGAGATATTGTATATGCCAAGAAAGGATTATATAAAGTTATTGGCCGCGGCATAGTTGAATCCGATTATATTTATGATGCCGGAAGGGATGAATATAAACATATCCGTAGAGTTAAATGGTCACATAAGGGGGAATGGGAGCACCCAGGGCAGGCTGTTGCGAAAACACTTACTGACATCACTCCCTACACCGATTATGTGAAGAAATTGGAAGCCCTCTTTATCGATGACGATTCCGCAGATGTTATCGAAGAAAAAGAAATTGTGTACGAGCCCTACACCGAAGATGACTTCCTCAGTGAAGTTTTCATGGATGCCGAACGTTACAATACATTGGTTGACCTCGTAAAAACCAAGAAAAATATCATACTGCAGGGCCCGCCTGGTGTCGGCAAGACTTTTGCCGCGAAAAGGCTTGCTTTTTCGATGATGGGTGAAAAGGATACCAGCCGGGTTATGATGGTTCAGTTCCATCAAAGTTATAGTTATGAAGATTTTATTATGGGCTTCCGGCCGTCAAAAGACGGTTTTGAATTGGTGCCAGGGCCATTTTATGAGTTCTGTAAGGCTGCTCAGGATGACGATGAGAGAGATTATTTCTTTATCATTGATGAGATCAATCGCGGGAACTTAAGCAAAATATTTGGCGAACTGCTGATGCTTATAGAAAAAGATAAGCGTGGAGAAAAACTGCGCCTGCTCTATTCTAATGAGTTGTTTTCTGTTCCCAAAAATGTTTATCTGATCGGCATGATGAATACTGCAGACCGCAGCATAGCCATTATTGATTATGCATTGAGAAGAAGATTTGCTTTCTTTGATCTAGAGCCGGCTTTTGAGTCCGAAGGATTTAAAAATTTCATGCGAGAGGCCAACAACCCCAAGCTAGAAGCCTTGGTTGAGCAAGTAATAGCTTTGAATGAATTTATCAGCAAGGACGAATCTCTGGGTGAGGGTTTTAGGATCGGCCATAGTTATTTTTGTACAGATGAGGAGATAACAGATGACTGGTTGAGGGGTGTTGTTAAATATGAGCTGCTGCCGCTTTTGCATGAATATTGGTTTGATGAGAAATCAAAAGTCGAGCAGTGGTCAAAAAGGCTGTGGGATGTTGTAAATGATTAGAATTCAGAATATTTACTATATGCTTGCCTACGCGTTTCAAGTTTTACATGAGGACAGCTATCAAAAAGTAGCAACTGAGGAATTCGAGTATGTCTCTGATTTATTTGCAGCAATATTAGCTATAGGTATTGGCAACCAAATCAAAAGAGGCCTGGGCAGGGAGTATATAGAGAAAACAGAAGCCATCAGTTCGCCTACTGGAAAAATAAATGTTTCTTCTTCCATAAAACAGCTATCAATGCTGAGAAAAAAATTAGTTTGCGATTTCGATGAGCTTACCAAAAACGCTTATGTCAATAAAATCCTTAAAACCACTTCTATGTTGCTGATACGTTCTCCCGAGGTTGCTCCACAACGAAAGAAGGCTTTGAAAAAGGTAATGCTTTACTTTGTCGATGTTGATGAGGTCAACCCTCGCAGGATTCAATGGTCGAGTATTAAATATCACCGCAATAACGCTACTTACAAGATGCTGATGAATATCTGCTATTTGGTTATTGAAGGTATGCTCCTCACTGAACGGGACGGTTCCCTGAAGCTGACCCGCTATGTAGACGATCAGCGTATGCACAGGCTGTTTGAAAAGTTTGTGTTGGGATATTACCGCAGGCATTACCCGCAATTTAATGCTTCGCCTGCCTATATAGAGTGGAATGTGGATGATGGTGTCATAGAATTTCTGCCGGAAATGAAAACAGATGTAACTCTTTATTATAAGGGCAAAACCCTGATTATCGATACCAAATATTATGGGCGCACTATGCAAACAAATAGCTTGTACAACAGCCATACTCACCATTCCCACAACTTGTACCAAATCTTTACCTATGTAAAAAACATGGATACAACAAATTCCGGCAATGTCAGCGGTGTCTTGCTTTATGCCAAAACTGATGAAGAGATCGTACCGGACAACGAGTATATGATGAGCGGCAATCGCATTTGCGTCAAAACCCTAGATTTAAACATGGAATTTACTAATATTGCTGAGCAGCTCAACGCTTTAGCGGAAGGATTGCTGCTTTAATAGACATAGCCTTGATTTACTTTTCTAAAAAGCTTGGCGCCAGGCCACCTTTCATAAACCCGGAAATTCAGCATCCGGGCATCTTCGTTTTAGTTCAGTGATAAATATATGAGGGTCAATGGGGGAGATTATTGTAATGTCGTAACCGTGTTTGATTTTTATCCGGTCAAGAGAAAGCGCATAGCCTCCTGATGGGTCTCTAGTGCGTTTGACACTACGTATTTTGCTGTAGGGAATCTTTTGATAGAAGGGCCCGCACTTGATTTCCAGTGAATTATCTGTCAGGGTATACCCGGTTTTAAACCAAATCCATCCGAAAAGCGCCAGGTTCAAAATTAAACTTATCAATAATATAAAATATCGGTCTGCTTCTGTTGCGGCTAGATATATACCGGATAAAAGACTACACCAGATGACAATACCCAGCCAAAGGTCTTTTTTGGATGGGAAGTACATTTCGGTACCTCCTCTCTCCCAGGAAATTAAAGGCCTGAGGGGTTTATCGAGACAGTTAAATCTTTTCCAAACGCCTGAGGAAATAGCAGAAGAATTTAAAGTTGTTCCAAAAGTACCGTATAAATTTTCGTACAAGTTTGAGGATAGCTCCGGCAAGCAGTCTACAATGATGATTGAGGATTGGGAAATCGGTATGTTGTACTTCAACTGTTTAAAACGAGTGAACGGTGACAAAAAAAGGGCCATCGCTAAGGTCAGAAAAAAATACTATGATTTCTTTAGTACAAGAGATCTCCACTTTTTCCTTGGCACGACGAAGCGGTTCCATAATGTTTCACCTAACCCGTTTATCATTATAGGTGTGTTCTACCCACCGATGCCATCACCAACTAAACAGTTGAGCCTATTTTAAATTTTTACCCCTAGGGGGTATTAGGAGAATCAAAAAGAGCTTGGCTTTTTCACTATTTCTCTTATAAGCTCCTGGTAGTCCACAAAATATTGCGGTTCTCCGCCTGGAGTCCGTCTGATGACATATCCGGATGCCCCCGCATATCGAATGCTTAAACCATCTTCTAGACGAAACCAGACACGTCCATAGGGGTTGTCTTTATCGAGCAAACGCACCGGTTTACTAGGATCCAGATTAAATTTCACACCCAGAGCAGTTAAATCTTCAAACAACCGCCATTCAGGTTCTGTTTCTAACAATAATTGTTCAAGAGTACGCGCACGCTCCAGACCCAGCCGGCTGGTCCAGCGATGTTGGGTAAATCTAATACCTCTGGTATTGATTATAGGAACTTCCATTTCCAATACCTCACCTAATTTAAAAAGCACCTGAGGCTCTTCCAATTTGCGTTTGGGCTTCCAGGGAGTTGCTATTTCCTTCCTTGGGACAATTTCGATGCTTTTCACCGGCGCATAATGGGTTACTGCCCCGGGTTTGCGTATTTCTTGCGGGGAATAAATTGCCACCCATTTGGCAGCATATTGTCGCTCTTGGGTTTTCAGCAAAGGCATATAATATAACTGCTTCTCAATTATCCATTGTAAATGCTGGCGCTGGTTCCCTGCGCTCAAGGTACCTATAACTACGGGTTCCGCTGCAGATGAACGCCAGTCCATAGCTCGTTCATAGATGCTGTGCGGTAAAGTATGTTGTGCGATGCTGAACCCGCCCATTTTCAATCTGCTGCGCAGCCATTCTCTAACATATTCTTTGTTGGCAGGTAAAAACGGTAAAGCTCCTACTCCAATCTGATTCAGAGCTTTCCACAGTCTGCTTTCATAGAAAGGAACTTCGGTTACCCCTCCTGGAAAAACTGCCGCCGCCTCTACCACTGTTCTTCTTTGTACTGTGCTGCCATCACTGCGTCTTTGAGATTCCAGAATGGCATCCCGATATCGGTGCATGGAATTTAGAGTATCTTCGGGAGGCCCTGGGGACTTATAGCGGGTTATGTATTCAGGTGAAGCATCCAGCCTGTACTTGGCATCAAGAACCAGATGCATTGTTGGCCAATCCTTTTTTTCTAGGGTAATCACCATATCCGGGCGCTGAGGAATGAGCATGGCTTCCCCTCGGAAGCTGGGGTTATAGGTGGCTGTTATGCGCCCTTCTCCATCTGTTGCAAAACTTATGCGTTGTTCCCGCCCCCGGTTCAGTAAAACTCTTAGGCCGTTTTGTTGGACTGCAAACAACTCTTTTACTGGAATCTGCTGCCCTGTCTCCTTGCTAATTATACGAAGCAAGGCTAAATAGCACCAGTACTCATAGAGAAGATTTAAATCCTTAACTGATAAATGTAATGGCCCGCCTTCTATTCGCAATCCTAATGATAAGGCCAGGCAGTATTGATAGGCTTCTCTGTAACCGGGCGATTTTAATAACTGTAAGGAAGCAAAACCTGGAGGAATATCACCGCCGGCAGCAGCAGCCAGCGGTTCCAAGCACTGCAGACGCAGTATGCGCTTACTCATATTCCCTAATTCATGCAAAGCTTTTTGGCGCCGGGGTGTATCTTTTAACTGACGCTCTTCCATTCTTAATTTGTTCAATCGTTGTTGAATAAGGTACAGCTGCCTTGATAACCAGCGGTGTTCCACTGTATCTAAAGTGCTCTGGGGGCGGTCTTCGTAAATATATTCACGAATAGGTATCTTGTTTTTTGTATAGATAAATCCGCCTCTACCAGCGCCCCGTCGCACTGCCGCCAAAACCCGTCCGTTGATATGCTTAATCTTTTCTGCCTGTACAGGCATCTGCTTCCTTTTTAATCCCCGGATAGGTTTGTGCGCAATAAAATTCAGCGCTTTTTCTAATTCATCGATCAGGCTCCGCAGTAGTATGAACCATTCCAAGTCGGTCGCTTGAGGAACAGTCAGCTTGGTACCGGTTTGGTAAGTGGATCGCAGATATTCCATAGCTAATCCAGTCATTATGTCCTGTACAGATGCCAGAATTTCTGCGTAGTCACTGGCATAGTCCAGCTTGCTTGGAAAAACCTCAACTTGAAAAGAGAACTCCGGTTTGCCATCAACCAGGACGGTAAAATCGCTGTAACCTATCTGAGAGCCAAAGTTAATGTAGCCAAATGCTGTCGAGTGTTGATCATGATAATCTAAATCACTAATAATGACCGGATCGGAATGTTTTATATCCAGCCTGTGTCCGGAAATACATCTGGCGTATAGTTTGTAATCAGTTTCTTCGAAGAGACATGGCCCTGCATCTATTTCAGGACAATTTTCAAGCTGGGGAGGTACTCCCTGCCGCCATACTTTATGCCATATAAGATTCGTTCTGTGTTTGGTCAAAATCAGTCGACCGGTTGCATCCTTATTAGGTAGTATTGCCGGTTCTTTGCTGGCTGATTGGCTGAGTTTCAGATATACCAGATCGCTTTCTAGTTCAAAAAGCAAGCTCATGATATCACATCCAAAAAGATGTAAAACCTTCGTTTTCTAAGCGCTCCCACATTAGACAAAGCCTTGCTGCAGTGCGAGGATAGCGGGCATTTTCTAAAAAGGTAAGCCGGCCGTTTTTATCCCAATCCTCAACAAGTTTCTGTGCATCTTCTTCGCTTATCGTTTTCGAGCCTTTAACAGCCCAACCTAGGAGCTGTAAGACAACTTTCCGAATAGGGGTGCTGCCGCCGATGATTCGAGGTAGAATCTTCATCTGTAAAGCCAGATCTAAAGGATTAACCTGCATCTTATCCGTAGTAACGAAAGAATCTATGATATCCTCTGCATGCAATACAAATAAGGCCACTTCATCCCTTACACGATAACCGACTTGCAACTGCGCCTGTGTTAAAATGGTATTAACCTCGGTCAGAACCCTAATAACCTCATCTATTTTTTGTTTTTCTTCGTCGGATATATCCTTGAGCCCATTTAAGCTGATAGCGCGGGGAAACCAGCGTTCCACCGGCCATTCCTTGATGTCTGGGCTTTCGTCAAATTCAATTCCCCACAAATCTAGATTTAATTCATAAAACTCCAGTGTGAAAGCACGGTCCAGTACTTTACGGCTGAAACCATAAGCGCTTTCATCCATATTGACAGTACCGACAATGGCCAGATTGGGCGGCAACGCCAACTGGCCCCATTCTTTATCTTCTTCCCTTAAATCCTGACAAAGAAGCGGTCCACTAATAAATTTGCCAGTGCTGTCTGGGTGACGGTTTTCTATCTGGCTCAAAACCTCAGCAAAGTAGTGTTCTACCCGCGCCAGGTTCATCTCATCCAATATACAGACATAATGCCTATCGGGATTATTTGTTGCCTCCCGAACAACCTTAAGCAAGGCTCCCGGTTTAAACTGCCCCTGTAAATCACAGTAACCCAGAACATCAGAGCTATCCGTCCAGTCAGGCCTTACAGGAATCAAATGACTATTGCCGCCGGTTGCCTGGCTAATCAGTGCCGGTAATTTTGATTTTCCCATTCCAGAAACTCCGGCCAGAATCACGAACGGTTTTGTTCGTAAAGCTGTAACATAGGCAGCTATTTGCCATGGTTCGAAGATGAAACCTTGGGAGGCAATGTGTTCGATTAAAGAGGATAGCATGTCGCTATAATCTATTTGAGGCTTTGTGTTGCTATTATCAAATAATGCCCATTCTGGCCATGTAGTGCTGGGTTGTGATTCTTGTATAATTTTCAGCCCATTTCGATTAAACCTGAACAAATAACCCTGCTTAACTCTTCCTGAACTATCTATAGGTCCTTGGTAAATATCTAACTCCAGGATTTTTTGGGCTATCCCTTGAATATTTATTACAGGGTTAAGTTCATAATAATTAGTTTTTGCTAACCGTCCTCGTTCATGATTCCGATGTTCATTTGTTAATAGTGGATTTTCTGTTTCAATAGCTGTTGATGTAATTTTGCTTACATACCTTATTGCTTTATCAGCGTAGTGAACAACGATATCTCCGACTTTTAATTCCTTCATGGTTTCCCAATGCTGTATAGTTCTACCATCGGTGCTATGAAGGGGGGCAAACAATATACCCTTTTTTCTTTCAGCAGTCAAAGAACTACCCTGATTTACCCACCAAACATTAGGGTTGTTATCAACTGTAATAAAATTTACTAAATAGGTAAAAGGAGTGTCTGTGCGAATAAAATCTATGTACTCGGCTTTATTATCAGGAACCCTAATATAACCACCACTACTGCCTGCTTCTTCTTTTAATTTTCTCTTATTTACCAGGTAAGTATAACTGCTGCTTAAACGCGAAATCAGCAATTCTCTAAATTCGTTATTTCCCTGCCAATCTAATATTAAAGTGTCTGTTTCCACACCACGATCTCGGTTAGTTAGTTTTGCGTCAAAGGTCCGCCCTTCGAAAATTAATTGAACCTCATGTGACTCACCTTTTTTCAGATGTTGGCCATCATTGGCAGCTTCAAAAAACTGATGAAACTCAACTGGTATTTGACTGCCATATACAAAAATTGACCAGTCAACCTTTTTCCTGCCGATTAAATTTGGAATTCCGGCCGGTCTAGACCAACTTCTTACTTGGAGTTCCGAATTATCATTATCATCATGAGAGATGTTGACTATCTTAAAACCTTTTTTGGCCAGATAACTATTAGACTCATGACCACCACTAAAAGAGCTCACCGGCTGCCCTGTCGCCATCGATATAATTTGCTTTACCGGATACAATCGTCCCTCTCTTTCTATAGCATATTTATGATTTCTATTGTTTTGCCAGTTCAACCATTCTGCTTTATTGCGATATTCTTCATCAAACTTTTTCATTGCATCTAATATAGTGCTTTCAGGCACATCTGGTATCACTTTGTATCCCCCCGTTACTGGCTGCTCAATAAGATTGATTGTTATATCTAAACGGATCATTGCAAACTGTATGCGCTTCAGTGAAAAAATGAAATAATGACCCTATACTGTAAAGCAATCCTTGTCTGCTTTTATGTAATATCCAGAAATAGACGGTTATTTTTGTTTAAAATAGCTATTGAACAATGATAGGGTAGGAGCAGGGAGAACTATATAATTTCTCCCTGAATCTTTCGTTTACACATGTCGTTATCGATGACTGTTTATAATAAGCATGTTATAATACTGGTTTCGTTTGCTGTGAGATAGCTG
>FZPS01000153.1_pt36 | contig 29406 bp, 27 predicted proteins | sample 1817821 | NCBI WGS metagenome assembly FZPS01 (sample SAMEA104158645, study PRJEB21678) | metagenome | place: Germany | collected 2015-04-21
ATATTAGATAAAATTAATTCTAATCTAGATTGTTGCTGAAATTTAATAATTTCTTCAAAGGAAAAAAGAGATGTTTGTCGAATATACATGTTAAGTGATTTCACCCCCATCGTTTTTTGTTTTGGTGTCACTTAACATATTCGATATTAATGGGGTGAAATCCTTTTTTTGTTATTGTAGAAATTAGTAAAATCAACGTTTTTAAATTATGAAATTTACTCAAATAATTCAAATAACTGTCAGCATAATCAGAGATAAGTCGTATTTACAGTAGATGTATTTGCGACTTTATTTGTATAACTTTAAATAGGAATGGAGGTTATAAATATGAAAATGACTTTAAGATGGTTTGGAAGCAAACATGATACGGTAACCTTAGAGCAAATAAGACAGATTCCAGGTTGTGTTGGAGTGATTACTACCCTATACGACACAAAGCCTGGTGAGGTATGGACTAGGGAGGCCATCAGAGCCATGAGGGAAGAGGTTGAGGCTGCAGGATTAGAAGTAAGTGGTATAGAAAGTGTTAATGTCCATGATGATATTAAGATAGGTCTTCCTTCCAGGGATGAATATATTGATAATTACATTCAAACACTCGAAAATTTGGCTAAAGAGGGGATTGACTTAGTATGTTATAACTTCATGCCCGTATTTGATTGGACTAGAAGTAATCTTGCCAAGGTAAGATCTGATGGCTCTACAGTTCTTTCATATGATCAGGAGATTATCAATAAGATAGACCCTGAAAAGATGTTTGAGGAAATGGATGCCAATGCTAGTGGTTTTATACTACCAGGTTGGGAACCTGAAAGGCTGGCTAGGGTAAAGGAGCTTTTTGAAATGTATAAGGATGTGGATGAAGAAAAGTTATTCAATAATCTGGTTTATTTTCTAAAGGCTATAATACCAACCTGTCAAGAATATGGTATTAAGATGGCCATCCATATGGATGACCCTGCCTGGTCAGTCTTTAATCTACCAAGAATAGTGAACACCAAGGAGAATATTCAAAGATTACTAGACGCAGTGCCAGAGGAAAATAACGGGCTAACCCTATGCACAGGATCCCTTGGCTCAAATCCAGACAATGACATTCCAGATATAATCAGATCCTTTAAGGGAAGGATTCACTTTGGGCATATAAGAAACCTAATCCATCATGCTCCAGGTAAATTTGATGAAGCAGCCCACCTATCAAGTGATGGTTCATTAGATATGTATGAGATTATGAAGGCCTTTTATGATATTGGCATGACAGGGCCTATAAGACCAGACCACGGAAGGATGATTTGGGGCGAAAAGGCTATGCCTGGTTATGGCCTATACGATAGGGCCTTAGGTGCAACCTATTTACTTGGTTTATGGGAAGCAATTGAAAAATCCACTAGGTAAGATACAGTAGGAGGTGCAGGTATGGAGTTAAAGTTAGAATCATTAAAAGAAAAGAAGGTTTGGGAGGAGGCTGGTTTTAGCCTACCACAGTTTGATCTAGATAAGGTAAGCGAAAATACGAGCAAGGCTCCCAATTGGATCCATTTTGGGGCTGGTAATATCTTCAGAGCTTTTCTAGCAAATGTTCAGCAAAATATTCTAAATGAAGGGAAAAGTGATAGAGGAATTATCGCAGTTGGTGGAAATAGTATAAAATCAGTCTATCATGAACATGACAATCTAACTGTTCTAGTAACCCTCAAGGTAGATGGTAGCATTGAAAAAAGGGTTATAGGCAGTGTTACAGAGGCCATAGTTTTGGATGCTAGTAATGAATCATACTGGAATAGACTAAAGGAGATCTTTAGAAATCCTAGTTTACAGATGGTAAGTTTTACTATTACAGAGAAGGGCTATAAGCTAACTGATAGTCAGGGTGAATACCTTGCAGATGTAAGGGAGGATTTCAAAAATGGGCTAGAAAGTCCAAGGAGCTATTTGGGTAAGGTGGTTTCCCTACTCTATGAAAGATATTTGGCTGGGAAACACCCTATTGCTTTGGTAAGCATGGATAATATGTCCCAAAATGGAAGCAAGCTCTATGAATCTGTATCTACCTATGTAAGTGAATGGACGGAGAGAGGACTAGTAGAACAGGGCTTTAAAGCTTACGTCGATGATAGGAACTCTGTGTCCTTTCCTTGGTCTATGATAGACAAGATTACTCCAAGGCCAGACCCTGCTGTTAAGGAGATGTTGAGGGAAGCGGGCTTTAAAGATGTAGAGGATAAAATAACTGAGAACAAGGGTTATGCTGCACCATTTGTGAATGCGGAAGAGTTGGAATATCTGGTAATAGAGGATGACTTTCCTAATGGTAGACCAAACTTGGAGGAGGGTGGCGTAATTTTCACCGATAGAGAGACAGTGGATAAGGTTGAAAAGATGAAGGTGGGTACATGCTTAAATCCCCTTCATACTGCCCTAGCCATCTTTGGTTGTCTACTGGGATTTGATTTAATCTCCAAGGAAATGGCGGATCCAGACCTAAGAAGACTAGTAGAGAAAATTGGCTATGAAGAGGCCTTTCCAGTAGTTGTTAATCCAGGTATCCTTGACCCTAAGGAGTTCATAGATGAGGTCCTTAATATTAGATTTCCAAATCCATTTATGCCAGACACCCCTCAAAGAATTGCAACTGATACTTCGCAAAAGCTTGGTATAAGGTTTGGAGAAACTATAAAGGCCTATATATCAAGAGAGGATTTAGATGTAAAGGACTTAAAATTTATCCCCCTAGTTTTAGCTGCCTGGTGCAGATATTTAATGGGCATAGATGATAAGGGAGAAAAGATGGAGCTAAGTCCTGACCCACTCTTAGAAGAGCTACTACCACATCTGGAGGGTATTTCCTTGGGAGATAGGGGACCATTCCATGAGCAACTTAAGCCTGTCTTATCAAATGCTAATATATTTGGTATTGACTTATATGAAGCAGGTTTAGGTGAGAAGGTAGAAGGTTACTTTGAAGAGTTAGTGGCAGAAGAAGGTGCTGTTAGAAAGACTCTTCAAAAATATCTACATTTAACAGATCTATAATTTTCTATATATATAAGAAAATCTTAATCTTGAAGTTGATTACAAGGAAAGAATTTATTAAATTGAAATAATGCCTCTTCTATAAGAGGCATTATTTTTGTGCGTCCCGGACTGATTAACCTTTTAAAGACTGATAGGGTCAAGGATAGGAAGGGATATTTTTTTGACAAGAACCTTAAAATAGTATAGAATACAATTGTTATTGTAAACAGGTGATAGGATGGATAAACAATTTATGAAGGAAGCCTTAATAGAGGCAGGCAAGGCCTACAAGGAAATGGAAGTTCCTGTAGGTGCTATTATTGTCTATGAGGGAAAAATAATAGCCAGGGCCTATAATCAGAGGGAGGGCCTAAGAAACCCCTTGGCCCATGCTGAAATTATGGCCATCAACCAGGCCAGTGAGTATTTGAAATCTTGGCGGCTTCATGGCTGCACCATGTATGTCACCCTAGAGCCTTGTGCCATGTGTGCCGGGGCCTTGGTAAATTCTAGGATAGATAGGCTGGTAATTGGCACTAGGGATTTGAGGATGGGGTGTGCAGGGACTGTGGAGGACCTCACCAGCCATGAGAAATTCAACCATCAAATCCAGGTGGTACATGGAGTCTTGGAAGAGGAGTGCAGTAGGATCTTGTCTGAGTTTTTTCGGGAGCTTAGGGCTGAGAAGAAGTCCCTATCCTTAAAGGAGTCAGAACCTGTTTATAAGGAAGAAAACTAGGCATAGGGAGAGATGTCCGAGTTGGTTTAAGGTGGCGGTCTCGAAAACCGTTGTGCAAGGTTCACTTGCACCGAGGGTTCGAATCCCTCTCTCTCCGCCATAAATATTAAATGGAAGGATGGAGTTAAGTGGGTAATATAATCGAAACTATGGTAAATTTCGTAGCATATGCTATGGAAATTGTAGGAATCATAATTATTATAATATCTGGAGTTAAGGCCCTATACATATTTATTAAGGATGGATTTAAGTTTAATAACATGAATGTTTCCCTGACAATAGCAGAGGGTCTAAGCATGAGCTTGGGGTTCTTGTTAGCTGCTGAAATTGTTCTCAGCATCATGATAAAGACCATACCTAACCTAATTGTTCTAGTGGGTATAGCAGCCTTAAGGGTGGGGTTGACATTTGTACTACATTGGGAGATAAACCAATATGAGAAGGTCCTTGATAAAGAGCATCCAAAGGGTACCTATTATGAGCAGGATCTATCACCAATGAAGGATAAGATTAATAATTAATAAAAAACCAATAAGCTGAGCTTATTGGTTTTCTTTTAGCAAATTATCCTTGATATCCCAGATGGCCTGTGATAAATCCACAAAGTATTCATGGGGATTTTCAAACCTCTTGACCTCATCCCACAGGGTATCTATCTCTTCCTTACAATAGTTCCTAATCTCTTCAATACTGGGACTTTCATATACCTGTTTTCCCTTTCTAAATATTGGGACTAATAGTTTCCTAGCATAGAAGTTGGTGAGGGTCTTCCTCTTCCAGGTATAGAGGGGGTGGAAGATTTCATAGGGTTTACTAGAATCGATAACCTCATGGTGCTCCGTAATTACATCTGCAATAGCCTTATTGGTAGTCTTGTTATAAAGCCTATAGACCTGTTTAAATCCAGGTGTTGTGATTTTACCTACATTGGAACTTATTTTTATCTTGGGTATAATCTTACCTTCCTCTTCTACGGCTACCAACTTGTATACCCCACCAAATACAGGCTGGCTGCTTGATGTAATCAGCTTTTCCCCCACACCAAAGCTGTCAATACAGGCACCTTGCTTAAGTAAATTCTCTATTAGGTATTCATCCAGACCACTGGATGCCATTATAGTACAGTCATGGAAACCAGCTTCATCCAGCATCTTTCTAGCTTCCTTGGATAGGTAGGCTATATCCCCACTGTCTATCCTAATACCCTTAGGCCTGAACCCCCTGGGTACAACCTCCTCTTTAAAGACCCTAATTGCATTAGGTACTCCATCCCTGAGGGTATTGTAGGTATCCACTAGTAGGTAGCAGTTATCAGGATAGGTCCTGGCATAGGCCCTGAAGGCCTCTAGCTCACTTGGAAAGGCCTGAACCCAACTATGGGCCATGGTACCCAGGGCTGGAATTGAATAGTGCCTGTCAGATAAAGTATTGGCAGTACCTGCGCAACCTCCTATATAGGCTGCCCTAGCCCCTAGTATGGCAGAATCATAACTATGGGCCCTCCTACTGCCAAACTCTATGATGGTCCTGCCCTGGCCTGCCCTAACTATCCTGTTAGCCTTGGTAGCTATCAAGGATTGGTGGTTGATAGTTAGAAGGATCATGGTTTCTATCAGTTGGGCCTGGACTATGGGACCCCTTACAATCATGATGGGCTCTTGGGGAAAGATGGGTGTACCTTCTGGTATTGCCCAAACATCGCAGGTAAACTCGAAATCTCTTAAGTAGTTTAGGAATTTTTCACCAAAGATTTTCCTGCTTCTAAAGTATTCTATATCCTCTTCTGAAAATTTTAGGTTCTTTAAATAATCAATAACTTGCTCAACACCGGCCATTATGGCGAATCCACCGTTTTCTGGTATTTCCCTAAAAAACATATCAAAATAGGCTATCCTGTCTTCCATCTTGTTCTCAAGAAAGCCATTAGCCATAGTAAACTCATAGAAATCCGCCAGCATTGAGAGATTTCTCTTGTCTTGCCAATTAAAATTCTCCATTTCCGTCTCCTTTACAATTTGTTAAGTAAATTATAGTCCTATATATAAAATAATTCAAGTTACAGTAGATTGTGATGGGGTTCTTGATATTTAAATACCTAGATTAATTTGGCCAAAAAATATAGATAGGTGACTTCTAATACTTCCTTCGAAATCACCTATCAATTAAAATAAAACTTACTTGTGCTACACCAACCAACAAATTTTGGTTCTGACTTAATCTCTACGACTTTTCAACACTCCTTACGGTTGTACTCAGACTTAAGATACTACTACTACCTTGAATCAACATCCAATCCATAGGCTACAATCTTAAATCCTGGTATTACTCGATACACTACGAGATACTCACATCCTCCACTTAGGGAAGATTTACACCTTCTTTCAAGAAGATGACAGAATTTGTTGATTCATGCTTGAACTGCTTAAACCATATTCAGTTGTGCACTACACCAAAATCTTGATGCATTTACTACTTAATTCTAGGTTGGTGTAGCCAAGAAGTTTTATTAACAACCAATTAATTAGTTTTAATCCAACTAATTAATTTATTTGGTTGTAGTAATATTATACCCAGATATAAGATTTTAAACATATTTTAGAAAAAATTTTAAAATTTTTTTAATAATTTGTCCTATCCCCTATAATCCTGTAAAATTCATGACTTCCACCTGACAGGGTTCAAGAATATTCTTCTTAGTATTCAGTATGGGAAAAATAGGAAGATTTATTTTTCAGGGGATTCTTAGACTGATAGAGGATAAAGAATTAAATAAATAATAATTGACAAGATATAAGGTGAATGATATCATATAATCAGAAACCACCCCCGGGGGAGGGGGTGCGGAAAGGAGCATTAGAATGGCTAAGAAAAAGATTGATATAGATGTTATGGGTATGACCTGTGCAGCCTGCTCAGCAAGGGTGGAGAAGGCTCTCAATAAGCAGGAAGGAGTGGATAAGGCCGTAGTCAACCTTCTATCCAACAAGGCTACCGTAGAGTATGATGATGAAAGTATAAAGGGAGAGGACCTAATCCAGGTAATCGAGAAAACGGGATATGAGGTACCTTCCATCAAGAAGACCTTGCTGATAGAGGGTATGACCTGTGCAGCTTGTTCCACAAGGGTGGAGAAGGTTCTTAACAGGCTAGACGGTGTTAGCAAGGCCAGTGTAAACCTATCCACCAACAAGGCCCTGGTGGAATTTCCTTCAGGGGCGGTTGATGTGGAGACCCTGATTAGGGCGGTTGAGAAGGCAGGCTACAAGGCGGAATTAGAAGTGGAAAGGGATGTAGACAGGGAGAAGGAGCTAAGGGAAAAGGAGATCAAGTCCCTTAAGACTTCCTTTATCGTATCTGCCATCCTAAGTATCCCCCTATTCTCAGCCATGTTTTTCCATATGGCTGGGACAGACAATGCCTTAAGTAGTATTTTGAACAATGGCTGGTTCCAACTAGTATTGGCTACCCCTGTTCAATTTATAATAGGTTATAGGTTTTACAGAGGTGCCTATAACTCCCTAAGAGGGGGAGGGGCTAATATGGATGTCCTCATAGCCATGGGTACATCTGCAGCCTACTTCTATAGTCTTTATAATTTACTAAATGGAATCCATGAGTATTATTTTGAATCATCTGCAGTTATTATCACCTTGATCCTCTTAGGAAAGACCTTTGAAGCAGTTGCCAAGGGTAAAACCTCCGAGGCCATTAAGAAGCTAATGGGTTTACAGCCCAAGACAGCTAGGGTGGTAAGGGATGGCCAAGAGATGGATATAGCCATAGAAAAGCTTGAAATCGGGGACATCATAGTAGTAAGACCTGGAGAGAGGGTCCCGGTTGATGGTGTGATAGTAGAGGGCCATTCATCCATAGATGAATCCATGCTAACAGGGGAGAGTATACCTGTAGATAAGACTGTTGGAGACCAGGTGGTAGGGGCCACCATTAATAAGTTTGGCTCCTTTAAGTTTGAGGCAAAAAAGATTGGCAAGGATACTGTCCTAGCCCAAATCATCAAGCTGGTAGAGGAGGCCCAGGGCTCCAAGGCCCCAGTCCAAAGGCTGGCGGACAAGATTTCCGGTATCTTTGTCCCTGTGGTTGTGGGTATAGCCCTAGTTACTGTACTAGGATTTAGCCTAATAGGAAATAATTTTAATACTGGACTTATCAATGCAGTAGCAGTCCTAGTAATAGCCTGTCCCTGTGCCCTAGGTTTGGCTACACCAACTGCCATTATGGTGGGTACTGGCAAGGCAGCTGAGAATGGAATCCTGATAAAGTCGGGAGAGCACCTGGAAAGGGCCCATCAAATGGACACTATAATCTTTGATAAGACAGGAACCATTACCAAGGGCGAGCCTGAGGTTACTGATATTTTGGCCTTTAATGGGATAGACGAAGATGAGATTTTAAGAATAGCTGCATCAGTGGAGAAAGTGTCTGAGCATCCCTTGGGCCAGGCCATTGTCAAATATGCTGAAGACAAGGATATAACCCTAGTGGATACTGACTCCTTTATGTCCCTTTCAGGTAAGGGGTTAAGGGCAGGATTTGAAGGAAAAGACATCTATATAGGTAATAGAAGGTTGATGAAGGAAAATAATATCGATTTAACTGGTTTTGAAAATGAAATGCTAAGACTAGAAGAGGAAGGCAAGACAGCCATGCTGCTTTCAATTGACGGAGTCATATCAGGTATAATTGCAGTGGCAGATAAGATCAAGGAAACCTCACTGGAGGCTATCAAAGAGCTAAAGGCTATGGATCTAGATGTTTATATGATAACAGGTGACAATGAAAGAACTGCCAAGGCCATAGCCAGGGAGGTTGGTATAGACAATATACTGGCTGATGTACTGCCTGAAAACAAGGCAGAGGTAGTAGAAGACCTTAAATCTCAGGGTAGGCATGTAGGTATGGTGGGGGATGGTATTAATGATGCCCCAGCCCTAGCTGCAGCAGACGTGGGATTTGCCATAGGTACAGGGACTGACGTGGCCATGGAGGCAGCAGATATCACCCTGATGAGGGGAGATTTGAATGGAGTTGTCACAGCCATTAGGTTGAGCCATAGAACCATGAAGACCATAAAGCAGAATCTCTTCTGGGCCTTCTTCTATAACTCAGTAGGAATACCATTCTCAGCCCTAGGTTTTCTTAATCCTATGGTGGCTGGAGCAGCCATGGCATTTAGCTCAGTTTCTGTAGTTACAAACTCATTAAGGCTAAGAAGATTTAAATAAGAGGAGGAAATTATATGACAAAGACAATTTTAGTGGAAGGCATGAGTTGCCAACATTGCGTAAAGGCGGTGGAATCTGCCCTAAAGGAATTGACAGAGGTAAACAAGGTTGAGGTTGATTTATCACTTAACAAGGTTGTAGTTGAAGGGGAAGACCTGGTAGAGGAGAAACTGATAGAAGCCATAGAAGAGGCAGGCTATGAGGTTAAAAATATTATCTAGAAATTGGTGATAAGATGAATGAGGGGAAAATGAGGGCCTTTAACAAGTTGAAAACAGCCCGTGGCCAGATAGATGGGATAATAAAGATGCTGGAGGATGATAGGTATTGTGTAGACATATCCACCCAAATCCTATCAGTCATCGGCCTATTGAAAAAAGCCAATATTGACATATTAAATGACCATATCAGGTCCTGTGTTATAACAGCCATCTTGGAGAGCGAAGACCAAGGCAACGAAAAGATAGAAGAGATAATCAACGTAATAGATAAGTATATAAAGTAAAAAACTTCCCGTAGGGAAGTTTTTTTATCCTTTTTACCCATTAATATTCGGTAGTAGGAGCTTTATCATATCCTTAATTAAGTTAAGTTTCTCTCGTGAGGTACCAGAAAGCAAGGATAGAATCTCCTTTATCTCCTCATCCAATTCTTCCTTGTAGTTCTCCTCAATAGCCTCTCGGGCTAGGATACCCTCCATGTAATGTGTATAACCCCTTAGCAGGTAATCCATGGAAACATTTAAGGATGATGATATCTTAATTAGGGTATCAAGGCTCATATTCCTATCTCCCCGTTCTATTTGACCGATGTAGTATGGAGATAGACCTATAAGCTCAGCAAATTTTTCCCTAGTTAAGCCTAATTTTTCTCTTTCTTTTCTGATTCTTAAGCCGATTTCCTCAAGATTTATAATAGGATTATCTTGCATTGTGTCCTTCCCCCTTGTGTCTAACTCTATTATGAAAATCGACTTAGTTAAATTAGCGATTGGCATAAGAAAAATAGCGCTATTGGCTAATTTATCCTTGCATATATTTTAAATTATAGTAGACTAATATATGAGTATTGTGATTAAATAAATTATTTAATTAATATAAAGATAGAATAAGATATATCATACAGGGTATAATTCATTATACCGACAACCCTTTTTTGATATGTATAAGCTTATGGGAGGATAGTTATGTTGGACAAGATAAATCAGCTAAAGAAACAGTTAGATGACTTGATGGGAAAAGAGGAGAAGGACCAGAAAAAAATATTGGATATCAGTAGAGAGCTGGATGTACTTATCGTAGAATACTATAAGTCACTGGAGGTTCATGAGTTAGTAAAGGAATAAGATTAAGGTAACCCTTAGGAGGGTTACCTTTTTTGTTTGGTGCCTATTCCGTTCTAAGGGCAGTGACTGGGTCCTTCTTAGCTGCCTTCCTGGCTGGTATCAAGCCACCTATCAAGGTAAGTATAACACTTAGGATGACTAGGGCTAGGGCATTTACTAGGGGCAGGTAGGCATTTACCATGGGGTTATTGGTTATGTTGTGGATTATCTTATTGATGGGGTAGGTCAATAGGATTGAAATACCAACCCCTAATATTCCAGAGAATAACCCTATTATAAAGGTCTCAGCATTGAAGACCTGGGAGATATTACCCTTGGAAGCACCTAAGGCTCTTAGGATACCTATTTCCTTGGTTCTCTCCACCACTGAGATGTAAGTTATGATGCCAATCATGATAGAGGAAACCACTAAGGATACTGCCACAAAGGCAATCAAGACATAGGATATAACATTTATTATTGTGGTTATGGATGAGGTCATCATGGCTACAAAATCCGTGTAGGTGATTCGGTTTTCTTCATCAACCTTGGCATTGTAGTTGGTAATGGCCTCAGCTATCCTGTCCTTATCCTCAAAGGTATCTGCATAGATGCTGATGGATGAAGGAGCATCTAGGCTTACAAAGCCAAAGGCATTCATATTGTCATCATAACTTCCTGAGGATATATATCTATCATAGATATCCAGAAGAACCTCATCATCTGGATCCTGCATGAATTGGTCCATCATCCCAGCTAGCTGGGCCTCATCCATATTCTGCATAGCCTGTAGGACCTCTGGGTTGTCAGCATAGGCAGCAAGGGAAATCCTCCTAATGAGGGTGGCCTTGTCTGATATGCCTAGATTATCGATATATTCCTTGGCATCCTCAATCTTAGTTTCATCATCTAGGGGCTCAAAGGTAAAACCATTTAGTATATTGGTATCAGGGTTGGCCAATTGGGCTTGGACCACAGGACTATTGTTTGAGTATTCTATGATGTAATCCGTAAGGGCATTAGTGTATCCCACAGCTCCTCTGATATTTGCATTTTTCGCATCTTCTGCTGGCTTAATGATGCCGGTGACCCTTAACTGAAGGGCATCCTCTACTAATTTCTCTAATTCATCCTCATCGTTGCCTATATAGTCAAAGTATCCATCTTCATTTTCCACATAATAATCGCAGGAGGGTATCAGATAGAAGACCTGGTCTAGGACTTCGTCATAGTCCCAGCGATAGGTCTCTGGTATGAATTCTTCCCCACTATCCAGGATATCCTTAATCTTTTCATACTCTTCCTGGGGCAATAATCCCAGGGAGTATAGGGCTGTTGTGGGAAGCTCATTATCCTTATTTAAAACAACAACCACCTCATCATAGGCCTGGGGCCAACTGCCATGGACAAGGTCGTAACTATCAGTGGTGACAGCACTTATTAAATCATCACCTGAACCAGGTAAGAGTTCTTGAAATATATCCGATTCAAACATAGATCTCCTTGGGGATGCCTCCATCATGGAGGACATGGTATTCCTCATGCCAGTCTCCACCTCTTCAGAAACACCAGGCATATGGGAAGACCTATCTGTTTCAAAAAAGGCGTTTTCATTAGAATCTATCAGGTCTCCCTCTGGGTTACGGGTGAAGACACTAAAGGCTACATTATAGGAATAGATGATTCCATTTTCTCCAAGATAGTCTTGGATTTCGCTCTTGGGGTCATCTAGGTACTTCTTAAATTCAGTTAGATTATTCTCCATTAGGCTGGATGTTATCTGGCTGGCTATCTCTAGACTCTGGCTATTAGAGTAGACAGCCTCTAAGTCATGGTCCGGCTCTTCATCTATCTGTCCCATGGGACCCCCTGGACCTCCCTCTGCCATGATGCTGCTAAAATCAAAGGTCTGCTCGTCTATAGTGATAGGGTAAGAGGTCATGGTATCCCTCTGAATATCCTCTATATACTTGTTGACACCATTGGAAAGGGCCAGGATTAGGGCAATCCCAATAATCCCTATGGAGCCTGAAAAGGCTGTTAAAAGGGTCCTTCCCTTCTTGGTTAAGAGGTTGTTGAAGCTAAGGGCAAGGGAGGTGAAAAAGGACATAGAGGCCTTTCCCATGTTCTTATGCTTTAAATCCTCCTCGCTAATATCTTCTATAAGATAGGGGTCAGAGTCATCGATTATCCTTCCGTCCCTAAGTTTTACTATCCTGGTAGCATATTTCTCTGCCAATTCTGCATTATGGGTAACCATAATGACCAGTCTGTCCTTGGCCACTTCCTTTAAGAGTTCCATGACTTGGAGGCTGGTTTCACTATCTAAGGCCCCGGTGGGCTCATCAGCCAAGAGGATGTCTGGGTTATTGATAAGGGCCCTGGCAATAGCCACCCTTTGCATTTGACCGCCAGACAGTTGGTTGGGCCTCTTATGGACATGCTCTCCAAGCCCCACTACCTCTAAAGCCTCCTTAGCCCGCTTCTTTCTTTCACTACGTGAGACGCCGGAGATAGTAAGGGCCAGCTCCACATTAGCCAAAATGGACTGGTGGGGTATCAGGTTATAGCTTTGAAAGACAAAGCCTATGGAATGGTTCCTGTATGAATCCCAGTCCCTATCCCTGTACTTCTTTGTAGAAATTCCATTTATTATTAAGTCTCCCCTATCATAGCGGTCAAGCCCTCCTATTATATTGAGAAGGGTGGTCTTTCCGGAACCGCTGGGTCCTAATACTGCAACAAATTCATTCTTCCTTAGATTTAAACTAAGATCATCTAGGGCAGACTGAACTAATTCTCCTGTTATATATTTTTTTGAAATGTTCTTTACCTGTAACATTCACAAACCTCCTATCCTTATATATTATAACAAAGTTTACCAAATACAACCTGGCTAGATAAAAATATTTCTTAAGTAGTAAAGCATCCTAATAGAAGTGGCTAAAATCAACCATAGTACAAGATAGGATGGGAGATGCATAACTTGATAAAATGCCTAATTATGGTTATAATATTATAAAGGTTAGAGAAGGTCAGACAAATTTTAGATAACATCCTAACTTTAAGGAGAGATAGATAATGGAGTATAAAGATTATTATAAGATATTAGAGGTTGATAAAAATGCTAGCCAGGATGAGATAAAGAGGTCCTTTAGAAGACTTGCTAAGAAATATCATCCGGACCTGCACCCTAATGACAAGGAGGCCCAGGAGAAATTCAAGGAAATTAATGAGGCCTATGAGGTACTGGGGGATGAGGAAAAGAAGAAGAAGTATGACATGTTTGGCAGCAGCTATAATTTTACTGGTGGACAGAACTTTGATCCATCCCAGTTTGGCTTTGGGAATGCCTATACCTATACCACATCTGGAGACGGTGGTGGATTTAGTGATTTTTTCAATATGTTCTTTGGTGGAGATGCTAGGAAGGGGAGTAGTTTTAACCTAGATGACTTGTTTGGTGGTAGTGGCTTTACCAGAAGCCGGCCCAAAAGACAGTCCTATGAGTCCGAACTCTATATAAGTGTTGAAGAAGGCTACACGGGAGGAAGCAAGGAAGTCAACATCAGTCTAGGTGGGCAGAGTAGAAACATATCAGTCAAGATTCCCAAGGGTATCTTGCCTGGGAAAAAGCTTAGGGTCAAGGGTGAAAAATGGGGTCTGGATGGAGACATCCTATTTACAATCAATTTCTTAGAGGAGAGTAGATTAAAGCTAGATGGACTAGATATTATAAGTAGGATAGATGTCCTACCTTGGGAGGCAGCCCTAGGTACTAAGGCTGTAGTCAACACTCTGGATGGCAAGATCAAGGTAAATATCCCTAAGGGAATTGTAGGTGGTAAGAAAATCCGCATACCCAATAAGGGCTATAGGGATATGAAGGGTAATAGAGGAAACCTCTATATTGAAATCAATATTGTAAATCCACCAAGTCTTACCAAGGAGGAAGAGAAGCTCTATAAGAAGCTAAGTGAAATTTCTAGATATAATCCAAGGGAGTAGGAGGAAGCTTATGGAATTGAATAATTTCACACAAAAGAGTTTAGAAGCTATACAAGCAGCACAAAACCTAGCCATGGAATATGGAAACCCTCAGGTGGAAGAAATCCATCTGAACTATAGTCTGGTAAACCAGGAGGATGGCCTGATACCTAGGCTTATCTCATATATGGGTGAAAACCTTGAACTGATAAGAAAGGATATAGAAAGGGAAGTAGAAAGGCTACCTAAGCAAACTGGTGGCACCATCTATCCCAGTAGGATTTTTAACAAGATCCTCAATGCTTCTAAGGATGAGGCTAAGAAGTTTGGTGATGAGTATATCGGTACTGAGCACCTCTATATCAGGTTACTAAAGGAGAAGGATACAAAATCAGAGGCCATATTCAAAAGGTACAATATCAGCCTCCAAAGATTCCTAGATGCCTTAAGGGAGGTTAGGGGCAATCAAACCATCACTTCGGATAATCCTGAGGCAACTTATGATGCCTTAAGGAGGTATGGTAGGGACTTGGTGGAAGAGGCCAGGGCTGGTAAACTGGACCCGGTGATAGGTAGGGACAGTGAAATTAGGAATACCATCAGGATCCTATCAAGGAGGACCAAGAATAACCCTGTACTCATAGGGGAACCAGGGGTAGGTAAGACCGCCATAGTGGAAGGCCTGGCCCAGAGGATAGTCAATGGGGACGTTCCAGAAGGTTTAAAGGGTAAGACCATCTTTGCCCTAGACATGGGGGCTTTGATAGCAGGGGCCAAGTATAGGGGAGAGTTTGAGGAAAGGCTCAAGGCGGTATTATCTGAAGTTGAAAAGTCAGAGGGTCAGATCCTCCTCTTTATAGATGAGATTCACAATATCGTAGGGGCTGGCAAGACTGAAGGGGCCATGGATGCTTCCAACCTCCTCAAACCCATGCTAGCCAGAGGGGAGTTACACGCCATAGGGGCAACAACCCTGGATGAGTATAGGAAATATATAGAAAAGGATGCAGCCTTGGAGAGAAGATTCCAAAAAGTAATGGTTACGGAGCCCAGCGTGGAGGATACCATCTCCATCCTAAGGGGGCTCAAGGAGAAATATGAAATTCATCATGGTATCAGGATATCAGATGGGGCTGTTATAGCTGCAGCCACCCTATCAGATAGGTATATCAGCGATAGGTTCCTACCTGACAAGGCCATAGACCTGATGGATGAGGCATCAGCCATGCTGAGGACAGAGATAGACTCCATGCCAGTAGAGCTGGATGAAATTAGGCGGAGAATCTTGCAAATGGAGATTGAAAAGCAGGCCCTTAAGAAGGAAATCGATGAGGCCTCCATGCTAAGGCTGGAGAAATTGGAAAAGGAACTAGCAGCCTCCAAGGAGGAATATGACCTCTTGAAGGCTAGATGGGAAGAAGAGAAACAAGGCCTTAGCAAGATTAAACAGATTAAGGAAGAGATAGATAGGGTCAAGAGGGAGATTGAAGATGCTGAGAGAAGGTATGATTTAGAAAAACTATCCCAGTTAAAGTACGGTAGGCTGGTTGAGCTTAATAAGCAGTTAGAAGAGGCCAATGCCAAATATGAAGACCAGGAGCGCATGTTAAAGGAAGAGGTAACTGAAGAGGAAATAGCTGAAGTGGTTGCCAAATGGACCAATATACCTGTGGCCAAGCTGGTTGAAAGCGAAAGGGAGAAGCTCTTAAACCTAGATAGGATTTTACACAGGAGGGTCATAGGCCAAGAAGAGGCAGTAGAGGCTGTTAGTGATTCAATCATCAGGGCCAGGGCAGGTCTTAAGTCGCCGGATAGGCCAGTTGGTTCCTTTATCTTCCTAGGGCCAACCGGGGTAGGTAAGACGGAGCTGACCAAGGCCTTAACAGAGGTTCTATTCGATGATGAAAGGAACATGGTTAGGATTGATATGAGTGAATATATGGAAAAGCACTCCGTATCCAGGCTGGTTGGGGCACCTCCAGGATATGTGGGCTATGATGAAGGTGGCCAATTGACAGAGGCGGTAAGAAGAAGGCCCTATTCTGTAGTCCTCTTTGATGAGATAGAAAAGGCTCACCCTGATGTCTTCAATATCCTCCTACAGGTACTGGATGATGGTAGATTGACAGATAACCAAGGTAGGGTGGTTGACTTTAAGAACACAGTTGTCATCATGACTTCCAATATTGGTTCCAGCTACCTCTTAGAAGGCATCAATGATGATGGAAGCATAGAAAAGTCTGCCAGGGAGAGGGTTATGGACGAGATGAGAAGGACCTTCAGGCCTGAATTCTTAAATAGAATCGATGAAATAGTCATGTTTAAGCCCTTGATGAAGGATGAAATCTATAAGATAATCGATTTACAAGTAGATGAGATCAGGGAAAGATTGAAGGATAGGCAGATTGAAATCCTGGTTATGGATGAAGCTAAGGATTTAATCCTGGAAAAATCATATACCATCCAGTATGGAGCTCGCCCGGTGAAGCGATTCTTACAAAAAGAACTGGAAACCAAACTAAGTAGGCTTCTTATCAGTGGGGACTTAAAAGACAAGGACACCGTAAGAATAGGGGCTCAAGAGGAAAACTTAATATTTGATATCAATAAATAAGGCTAGGTCCTATCACCTCAGGCTGGGGGTAGAATAGGACCTAGCTATTTCAATTAATGAAGGTTTACCATTTAATTTCTACAATTGGCTTGATTAGGTCTGCTGGCTTATCCTTCATCAAGAGAAGGGCATCTTCAATCTTGTCAAAACCTTCAAACCTATGGGTAATCAGTTTACTTGGGTCATATTTGCCAGTCTCGACCAGGGAAGCAAGTTTTTCCATCCTATAGCGTCCGCCAGGAGTAAGGCCTCCATTTATCCTCTTGTGTCCCATACCAACTGCCCACTCAACCCTAGGTATCTTGATGAATTCTCCGCTGCCAAGGTAGTTTACACTACCAATTGCACCACCAGGTTTCAGTATCTTTATAGCCTGGGCAAAGGTATCTACATTTCCTCCAGCTATGAGGACCTTGTCAACTCCAATATTCTTAGTCTTAGCCAATATTTGCTCGACTATATCTCCCTCCCTATAGTTTATGATATCTGTTGCCCCATATGCCTTTGCAACCTCTATAGAATTAGGACGGGAACCAACTGCAAAGATTCTGGAAGCTCCCTTGAGGTTGGCCCCCATAACGGAGTTCAATCCTACTGGACCAATACCGATGACACAGACGGTTTCTCCAAGCTCAACTTCTGCTAATTCAGCAGCATGGAAGCCTGTAGTTGTCATATCGGTCAACATAACAGCGGAGACAGGGTCTACTCCTTCAGGGAGATGGGCTAGGTTTGCATCCGCTTCGTTAACATGGAAGAGTTCAGCAAAAACCCCATCCTTGAAGTTGGAGAACTTCCATCCTCCTAGGGCGTCACCTGAATGCATGGGATATCCCCTCTGGCTATTGATATCACCCCAGTCAGGAGTAATGGCTGGAACTATTACCTTATCTCCCTTTTTGAAGTCCTTGACTAATTCACCAACTTCCATAACCTCTCCAACAGCCTCATGGCCCAGGAACATGTCTGTACGCTCGCCAATGGCCCCTTCCCAGACAGTATGGATGTCGGATGTACATGGTGCTACCACAATGGGCCTTACCAGGGCATCCATGGGACCACACTTGGGCGCCTCTTTTTCAATCCATCCTGTCTTACCAATTCCTAACATTGCGAAACCTTTAATCTTCATATAACCCCTCCTATTAGATTAAGTAGTGTTAAATATATGATAATCTAGAGTATAATAATGCAAATTTTATGCCAAAATATGGGGGGTATATGAAATCGTTGATTTAAGCAAGTTGATAGGATCTACCTCTTTTGAGTTCTGTAAAAATATGTTGGATAAACCAACAGTCTTATTTAGGATTGTTTAAATTTTCTACACTTCTTTTTTCTTGTACTCATCCAGTTTAGAATATAGGGTACACCTATTTATGCCAAGGATACTTGCTGCTTTAGTGATATTACCATCACATTTTTCCACACAGGCCAAGATGGCCCTCTTCTCCCATTCCCTCAAGGTGCACATATCATAATTAAAGCAAGTGGTGTCTTTATAATTCCTAGTTTTTTCCTCATCAAAACTGAAGGAGCTGTCTCCCTCTAGGTTTACGATATTCTCTATACAGTTTTCCAGCTCCCTAACATTTCCTGGCCAGCTGTGGTTAAGAATTTTTTCATAGATGTCATCCCTTATCTTGGGAATGGGCTTATTCAATTTTCTAGATTTTTCCTTAAGGAAATGTTGGACCAATAATTCGATATCCCCTTCCCTCTCCCTAAGAGGTGGTAGGTAAAGGGGGATTACACTTAACCTATAGTATAGGTCCTTGCGAAAGCTTCCCTTTTTTACCTTTTTCTTTAAATCCTTGTTGGTGGATGCTATAACTCTAACATCGGTGGCAATACATTTATTTCCACCTAGTCTTGTGACACAGCCATCTTGTAAAATCCTCAAAAGCCTGATCTGCATATCCAAGCTCATTTCTCCTATTTCGTCTAGAAAGAGGGTACCCTCATGGGCTAGCTCAAACTTACCCGGATGGCCACCTTTTCTGGCCCCAGTAAAGGCCCCTTCTTCATACCCGAACAACTCACTTTCGATGAGATTCTTAGGTATAGCCCCACTGTTTAATGCTACGAAGTTCTTATTCCGTCTGCTACTATTATTGTGGATTGACTGGGCAAATAACTCCTTACCAGTTCCACTTTCCCCCTGAATAAGGACGGTGGAGGGACTGTTGGATATACTCTTAGCCTGCTTTTTCAATTCTACTATGGCCTTACTTTTTCCAATAATATCGTCAAAGGTATATTTTGCATGCAATCCTGATGACTTGCTAACTAGATGACTCAAATAAGCCTCAGACATTTACATCACCTCTGGATACCTTTGACTTTAGTATATCACAATAGGAAAGTTTGGTATAATTTTTGTTCAAAAAAGAAAATAAAAAGGCTGTGGTTAAACCACAGCCTTCTATTATGTATCCGTGCACCTAGCTTCGACACCCTACCCCGAGCGTTACCCAAGTAGTTAACTCGGACCAGGTGACCCTACGGCACACGAGAAGATTCACTTACCGCTGCTTCCTTCCGGACCTGACGGGGTTCATGAGTTCCCGTTGCGCAGGACCCAATCGTCAACGCCACTTTCTTGAGGCAGACCTCGTAATAGAAGTGCCTCTGCTAGGAATTCAATCCTGCTATAGCGGATTGCAGGTTACAGGGCACCGCTACCTCCCCATCTAGCACGGCAAAGTTTATACTGGCGGAGAGAGGGGGATTTGAACCCCCGAAACGCTTTCACGTTTACCCGCTTTCCAGGCGAGCGCCTTCAGCCATCTCGGCCATCTCTCCACAATAGTGACAAAGAGTATTATAAACTATATTAACCTAAATGTCAACTTTGTGCTCTTGGAAGATAGTGTCAAGTTGTTGTTGGAAAACAATTATTTTAATTACAATATAGAAATATCTTCATTTTATATAATATTAAATCCATGTTTTCTTTTATTTAAACCTTGCTTTGATCTCCGATTTGCCATTGACATGGAGCCTCCGCCTTTATGGTTTAAATACCTAAAGGCAGCAGTAATCATAGGTACTGCCTTATTTAAAGGCTACCATATAGGCTCCTCCATGTAAATGGTTCGCTTACGCCAAATCTATCTTTCTTTAGAATCCTGAGCTCATTATCATGTTTTTAAGCCATTTTCCGTCACTTGTGCTTGTATAGGGCATGTCTAGCATTATATCTGGGTTGATGTTATTGTAAGTTCTTTTCACCCTATTTATTACTCTTTTATCAAGTTCTAATATTCTTTCTTCTATTTTCTTTTCACTTCTTTGTTTCCTATAATATTCTTTGATATCTCCACCATTGGCCTTATATGCTCTCATTCGTGCCATTTCATCTGCACCTTCCAGGCTCCATCCCATTGGTCTTGAACTTAGTCTGTCAGATAGTATGTGGCTTATATGTCCTTCTGCACTACATTTATATTTCTCTTCTCCAAATAGGTTTCTAATTCCTTCCCAGTTGTTTAAAATATATCTTTTGGCTTTTTTCATGCTTTTTTTCTTGCTTTCAGTAGGGGTTATTTCTATTGCAAAATCTATTAGCTCTACTGTAAATTTTTTCTTCCCTCTTCTAATGTATCTCCACAAAGGCTTTTCTATATCTGCTGGTTTTTCAAGGCTTGGTAGATGGGCTGTTATCTTTTTTACATACTTGCTTAGATGATAATGATCAAGAACATATTTGCTATCTTTAATTATTTCCCTTCCACCTTTTATCCAGTTAGCTCCATCTCCCGCTATATAGGTATTACTAACTTTGTCTAAGTCATAGGCTTCATCAATATAGGTAGCTACTTCTGTCCATATGTCCTCTGGTTTCATTTCACCAGTGAAATATCTAATATTTTCAAGCCTTATTCTGTTTTTGCTTACTTCTGTTTTATCATCATATACATATATTAATTTCATTTCTTTATTCTTGCCAGTTTGTAGTGAAACATGGTCTTCATCTGCTTCTATGTATAAAGTATCCACTTCTTTCTTCTCTTCTATTTGAAGATCTAGATTATCTATCTTTCCATTTTCTCTTATTATGTTTTTTACTGTTTCCCTTGTCAGGTATGCAGGTGTTGATAGTTCGGCTGCCTTTTGATAGCTTACATCAACTGCTAGATCCAGTATTTCACCTTTTAGATTTCCTTCTATTCTTTCATATTTCTCTATTCCTAAAAGTTCATCAAGAATGTATATGTAGCGCTTATCTCTTATGTTTTTGTAATACGCTCTATTAAATTCTAATTCTCCAAATCTTGTGACTAAGGTTCTTGATACATTGCTTTTATGGATATGATAAATCCCACTTCTTTCAGGGGATTTTTTAACAATATCATTTAATTCATCAATTATGGCATTTAGAGTATCCAAACCAATATTATTTACCATTTCAGCTACTGAATCCACGATGTTATCAAGCTTGGTATCACCTTCAAGCACAGAAATTACACCTTCTTCAATTGTATCCTTAACTTTTTGCCCAATTAGTTGTATAATGTTATTCATAGAGAATTCCTCCTTTAATGTGGTTTTTGTCGATTACATTATATCAAATGGAGAGTAATTCTCTATATTTTTTGCTTTTTTGTCCAACAACTATTTTACACTAAGCTCTTGGAAATTTGTACATATATCAGATTTCATTTGGGGTGTTAAAAAAAGGAGGGTGTTTTTTAATGTGTTAAGATCTTGTCATTAAAGAGATTAAATTATGTTCACATTTTATTTAGATTTACCTATATTAATGTAAGCAAAAATGAGAAAATATACACCAATAAGAATAATTGGAATATTAAACGGAGGTGGAAAGTAGGTGTCGGTTAAGGAGAAGATTTCATCCCTGATTGAGGGTGCAAACGGACATGGGTGTGGGCATAATTTACTGGCTGTAGTCTCAATAGCAGCTACTATTTTTATAGCAGCATGGTCCTATCTTTCATGTTATTATAAGACAGGAAGTTACTTTCTTAAACCGACTTTATACAGTTTAGTGGACATCTCAGGCTGGATTAATTGATAAGGAGCCTTGAGTGGAATTATGAAGATGAGTAACCCAATAAAATAGTGGCATTTATATGTAGGAAGGAAGTTTATCTTGGATAAGTTAATAATAGAAAGACCAGGTAAGAAGGATTCGGATGCCATATATAAGGTGTTTGAAGAAACCATTCCAGATGCTTTTGAAAAAGAAAACCTTTGTCATCTAACAGAAGACATGCTCTTGGAAATCGAGAGCAAGAAAAAATTATTCGACCAAGTTATTAAAAGTAGTGAAGGTGATACATTTTTTCTAGTTGCAAAGATTGAAGATGAAGTTATTGGAACAATTTCTTTTAGTCCTTCTAGTAATGACATTATAAAACTAAACCTTAAGCAGATTAATAATGTGGGAGAATTGGGCAGTCTATATGTACTACCAAGCTATCAGGGTAGGGGGATTGCTTCAGCCTTAATTCATGTCTTACTTGAGCACCTTCATAGGAAAGGTATCCAGCAATTCTGCTTAGATAGTGGCTATAGATTAGCACAAAGAAGATGGTTAAGAAAATTTGGAACCCCCTACAAAATAATAGAGGAATACTGGGGTAAAGATAACCACCATATGATTTGGCTATGTAGGGTGAGGGATTATATTGAATCAAGCGATGTCAAGGCCTTCCATATGTATGAAAGGGTTATTAAAGATTCTTCTATAAATCTAACAACTAATGTAGATTTTAATGCTATTGTGGTATATGTAATAAAGGGGAAGGACATTTCTAATCAAGATGTATTACAATAGCTTTTCTTTAAATAGGTACTAAACTTAGTGCTTATCTGTTATAATATAGGTATTATAAAAATTGTAGGTGAAATGTATGTATCAAGCCTTGTATAGACAATATAGACCCAAGACCTTTGATGAATTATTGGGTCAAAGCCACATAACCACAACCCTTAAAAACCAAATTAGGATGGGAAATATTGGCCATGCCTATCTCTTCTCTGGTACCAGGGGGACAGGTAAGACTTCTGCTGCCAAGATATTTTCCAGGGCTGTCAATTGCTTGAATCCACAGGATGGCAACCCCTGTAATGAATGTGAAAATTGCCAGGGAATCCTGGATGAAACCATAATGGATGTCATAGAGATGGACGCAGCCAGCCATAACAGCGTAGAGGACATCAGGGATTTAAGGGATAAGGTGGTCTATCCACCCTCCAAGGTGGCCTACAAGGTATATATAATAGATGAGGTTCATATGTTAAGTAAGAGCGCCTTTAATGCCCTGCTTAAAACCTTAGAGGAGCCTCCCAAGCACCTAATCTTTCTCTTGGCAACCACAGAGCCTGAGAGGCTACCCCAGACAATCCTGTCACGCTGCCAGAGGTTTGACTTTAGACGCATAACCAAGCAGGACATGGTTTTAAATATGAAGAAGATTATCCAAGATATGGACATCCAAGTGGATGATAGGGTCCTAAACCTTATAGCCAGCAATTCCGATGGGGCCATGAGGGATGCCCTTAGCCTCCTAGACCAGTGCATCTCCTTTAGTGGAGAAAGGCTTGATTATGAGGATGCCTTAGCCATACTGGGTATAGCCAACAAGGATCTAATCTTTCAAATGGTAGATGATATAAAGAGGAAGGATCTTGAAGCTGCCCTAAAGACCATAGATGAGATCATATATGGGGGCAAGGATATTAATCAATTTATCAAGGATTTAATCAACCATTATAGGAACCTGATGGTGGTAAAAGCGTCTAAAGACTACAATGCGGGTTTGGATTTGGATAATATTGATAATTATATAGGACAAAGTAAATCCATGGATATGGATTATATCTTAAGATCCTTGGAAATACTCACGGAAGCTGAATCCCAGGCCAAATGGTCCACCCAGCCACGGGTATTGTTGGAGCTGGCTACCATAAAGCTGGTTAATATAGAAGAGGAGCTTAGCTTGCTGGATAGGATAGAGAAGCTGGAAGCCTACATAGGGTCTTCGGGAGCTATTACAAAATCTGACATAATTAGTCCTAGTATTTCAAAGGAAAGACCAGTGGAGAAACCTGTCGAGAGGAAGCAGATTGTTAGTGAGAGTAAAAAAGAGGAACCAATGCCAAAAGAGGATAAGAATCAAGAAGAAGCAACAAAACCGACCAGGATAGATGCTAATCAGACTTTAACCTTGGAAGTTATATCCAGGGAATGGCAAAATGTCCTACAAAAAATCAAAACCAGCAAGATTAGCCTATATGCCCTCATCGTAGAAGGGGAGCTGGTATCCTTTGACAATAACCTTTTGACCATATCCTATAAGGAGGGCTACGCCTTTCATCTGCAGGCCATAAGCAAGAGGGACAATAAGGAGTTTATTGAAAAAATCATATCTACACATTTTAATCAAAATATTGGGCTTAGGTTTATTATAGAGAGCCAAGGGCCAAAATCAGATAATGTTAATAAGGAAAATAATAAGGATGAATCCATCAAGGAGGCCATGAACTTCTTTGGTGAGGATATAGTAGAAATAAAATAAGGAAGGAGAATTATAATGGGTAGAGGTAGATTCCCAGGAATGGGTGGAAATATGAATAACATGATGAAACAGATGCAAAAAATGCAAAAGCAAATGGAGGCCATGCAGGCCGAGTTGGAAACAAGGGAAGTAGAAGCCACAGCAGGTGGTGGAGCTGTTACAGCCTTGGTCAATGGTAAGAAGGAGCTTATAAATATAGAAATAGATGAGTCTGTAGTGGATCCAGAAGATGTTGAAATGTTACAGGATTTAGTGGTAGCAGCAGTTAATGAAGCCATGAGGAAGGCTGAAGACATGATAAATTCAGAGATGAAGAAACTAACCGGTGGCTTAAATATACCAGGTATGTTCTAATAGAGGAGGATTGTGATGGAGCAGTATGCAATGCCTATAGCAAATCTCATAGAACAGTTGTCAAAACTGCCAGGCATAGGTAGAAAAACTGCTCAGAGACTTGCATTCTTTATATTGGAAATGGATGATTTGGAGGCGGAAAAGCTGTCCCAATCAATTCTTAATGCCAAAGAAAAAATTAGGCTGTGTAGTATTTGCTGTGATTTAACAGATGTGGACCCCTGTAACATGTGTCAGGATACCAGGAGGGATAAGTCCATAATCTGTGTAGTGGAAGGTCCCAAGGATGTCATAGCCATGGAAAAGTCTAGGGAGTACAAGGGTGACTACCATGTTCTCCATGGGGTAATATCACCCATGGACAATGTGGGACCTAACGATATTAGGGTCAAGGAGCTCTTAGCCAGGTTATCAGACGGACAAGTCAAGGAGGTCATCCTGGCAACCAATCCTACAGTGGAAGGTGAGGCAACAGCCCTCTACCTGTCAAAGCTGATAAAACCCCTAGGAATCAAGGTGACCAGGATAGCCCATGGTATCCCAGTGGGGGGAGACCTTGAATACTTTGATGAGGTGACCTTAAGCAAGGCCATTGAGAATAGAAGAGAGTTGTAAGGATATTAAATCGGTTTGTCCCCCTAAAATAAAGTTCTTCAACAAGTAAATAAAGTTCTTCAAAGCAGGAGAAATCTTAGATTAAAATCCAAGAAATCTCCTGTTTTTTTATATCCCTTTTTTCTTCCCCCTTAAGCATCAAGTAGTTGAAAATACTTGATTTCCTTCATCCTTAAACCTGTTTTTTAACCTTAATCCTGCTTCAAATTCTTGAAGAACTTTATTTTCACTTATATTTTCCCTTTTTCTTTCTCCTTTTTTTCCTTAATTCCTTTAACCCCTTGAAATTCCTTGATTTCCTTCATCCTTAAACCTTATTTCCTAATTCTTATCCCTGTATAAATTTCTTGAAGAACTTTATTTTCATTGAAAAATAGGAATGTAGGAAAATGGAGGGTTTGGGGAGATTGGGGCTTGAAGAACTTTATTTTCAGGTTACATAGTTAGGACAGGAAAAAGTAAAAAGTTATAAGGGATAAGAAAGAATAATCATACTATTAAATGTTGAGTCCTGTATGAATCATGGAGTATACTATAAAATTATGAATTATGTTAGAAAAAGAAATATAACAGTAGCATATATCAAGTCCACAAATGTTGAGATTGTAAGAAAAGAAATTGCTTATAAAATAAAATATCAAGTTTAAGATAATGTAATAATTGTCAATATAATTAACGAAAGGCTTAAATATATTGTATTAATAAAGTTATGTACCTAACTCCAATAGAAATTATGGTATAATATAGGTAAGATTATTCAGTATATTCTAAAACTTTATAAATATATAAGAAAAGAAAGGGGATGAGGGTAGTGGCTATAAATAAAAAAGCCTTATCAGAAGAAGATATTAAGATGAAATACATAACACCTGCGATAGAAAAAGCAGGATGGGATATAAAAACTCAAGTAAGAGCTGAGTATAGCTTTACGGACGGAAGAATTATAGTCAGGGGAAATCTTGTAGCCAGAGGGAAAAGAAAAAGAGCAGACTATATTTTAAGCTATAAACCTAATATGCCCCTTGCAATAATTGAAGCTAAAGATAATAAAAAATCTATAGGAGCTGGAATGCAACAAGGCCTTGAATATGGAGATATATTAGATATCCCATTTATCTATAGCTCTAACGGAGATGGATTTATAGAACATGATAATTTTACTGGGAAAGAAAGAGAATTAAGTTTAGACGAATTTCCAAGTCCAAATGAGCTTTGGGAAAGATACAAAATAGGAAAAGGTATACAAGCTCATGAAGAAAAGATTGTTGCCGAAGACTATTTCTTTGATATGAGTGGTAAAACTCCAAGATACTATCAAAGAGTTGCTATTAATAGAGCAATAGAAGCTATAGCAAAGGGGCAAGATAGAATACTACTGGTTATGGCTACGGGGGAACGTGTCATAATAGTGATAGGTGCAGTTTGTGCTATGAAATCAAGGGTTTCAGGAACTTTAAACAAATATATTTCGTGCATTGCTTAGAGTAATTAGGATTTAGTTGTTGTAAGCAGTGCATGAAAGATAAGGGTGTTAGCTATTGAAGAGTTAGTAATTATTTAATATTGATGTTAGTATATAGGTATGGACACTAATAAGGTTTTATATATACTAACAACCTAAGAAGGAAGTGTCCATAAAATGTCTAAGAGGAAAACATATATAGATGAATTTAAAACAATGATTGCTGAACTAGTATTATCAGGAAAAACACCTAAAGAGGTAGCCAGTGAATATAGCTTAAGTGAAACAGCAGTACGCAATTGGACTAAGAAGAAAGCTCCAATTAATGCAGTAGAAGGATATACTACAAACCTTGAGGAAATTAACAGAGTGAGAAAGAAAATGCTAGGCTCAAGGAGGAAAATAAAATATTAAAGAAGGCTATGGCTATATGCGCAAAGAAATAAATCCTGATGTACAGTTAGATATAATTAAAGATAATTCTACTACACACAGCATAGATACTATGTGTAAGGTACTTAAATATTCAAAAAGTACCTACTATGATAAGGAAAAGGAAAAACTAGAAAACAAGTGGAAACCTATTAATAAAAAGCTTCAAGATAATATTTTAAAAATCTACAATGATAATAATAAAATCTACAGGAAAAGAAAGAAAATGTATAATAGCAAATGACAATGTATTTGCAGGGTGTTCACACCTGCATCTGTGAGGTAATATTGACTTTGCTAAAAACCATATAAAAACATGTAAAAATTTTTCTTTATTGTAATTTAATAAAGACTATGTTAATATATTCAATAATTGAATATTAATTATTTAGGTTCATAAGATTAATAGGGAAATGGGTTTAAGTCCCATGCAGCCCCCGCTACTGTAATTGATGACGAAATCAACGTATATACCACTGGAGAAATCTGGGAAGGTGTTGATTAGGATGATTCATAAGCCAGGAGACCTGCCTATATAAGTTGTAAGCAACCTTCGGAGGGAAGGAGAGCGATATTTTTATGGATATTTAACATATACATTTATGAAAATATTAGATTCCCTGAGGTTACTTAGGGAATTTTTTTTATGACCTAACCCAAGACTTTGAAAAAAAGGAGTATTTATTAGGATGATTTTAGGAGAAGAAAAGAACAATAGAAGGAAACTTAACAAGATAAATCCAGAAGATACAATGGTTAGCCTATTTATCATTCTATTTTACATATCATCAATCAAAACTTATAGGCTACTGGCTGTAACTGGGATATTAGTTATTATATACTCAGTTATTACTTGTGAGGATAAATTTTTTATTCGATTAACTAAACCGGTGATACCCTTTGTTATACTTATGATCCTGCCAATAATAATACGATTAATTGTATATAGAAGCCTAGAAGATGTTGATTTTACAATGATTATTGTATGTAAAGTTTTAATCTCCTCCATATTGCTAGGTACAATAGTTTCTAAGCACTCAGCTTTATATTTAGTAGATGGAATTTTAAATATTGGTCTACCCCAGATATTCAACAGAATACTGGCTCTTACTTTCAGATATTTTCATATGATTGATGAAGATATACAAAAAGGAAAAAAAGCATTAATTAGTAGAGGTATTAAGGAAAGAAAAGGCTTTTCTTCCCTTAGTATTTTTGGGGAATGGATTGGCGGATTTTTCCTTAAAAGTAGCAATCATAGTGATATGGTTTTTAATGCTATGAAGTCTAGGGGATTTCAGGGAGAGTCAAGAAGTAAGAAATTTAAAAACAAAGACTTAATCTTTAAAGCTTCTATGTTAATTCTGTTCTTAGTAGCAACTCTAATAATTGATGGGAAGGTGTAAAATGGCAATAAAAATTAAGGATTTAAACTTTCTTTATCCGAATTCCCGAAGGGGATTACTGGATGTTAATCTAAATATCAAATCAGGTAGAAAAACAGCAATATTAGGTATTAATGGTAGTGGTAAGTCGACTCTACTCTATCACTTAAATGGCATTACCTTACCTCAAACGGGTTCCGTGGAGGTATTAAATATGAATGTAGAAAAGAAAAACTTAAGCGAAATTAGAAGACAAGTAGGTTTCTTATTTGATTATCCTGACCATCAATTGTTTTCTACAACAGTATATCAAGATATAAAATTTGGTCTTGATAATTATAGATATCCTGAAGAAGAAAAAAATCCTCTTATAATGAAAGTTGCTGAAGATTTAAAAATCATTGATTTACTTGAATACCCACCATATCAATTGAGTTTAGGGCAAAAGAAAAAGGTGGCAATCGCAGGCTTGATTGTTTTAGAGCCTAACATTATCCTTTGTGATGAACCGTTTTCTGGATTAGATGGTTATACATTGATTTACTTTAAAGAATTACTAGACTATTGGGTAGAACGAGGAAAGACAGTGATTTTTTCAACTCACGATGTGGATTTAACCTATGAGTGGGCAGATGATGTGGTCATTTTAAAAGATGGTAAGGTAATAAAAACTGGTACTACATTAGAAG
>FZPS01000175.1_pt94 | contig 29373 bp, 30 predicted proteins | sample 1817821 | NCBI WGS metagenome assembly FZPS01 (sample SAMEA104158645, study PRJEB21678) | metagenome | place: Germany | collected 2015-04-21
CCATAGAGCCTGGTTCAGTTCCCGAACCACATCGGCCATGGAGGTGGCATGATTCATGGTGTCCCAGGAATTGAGATATTCCTGAATCTCGATGAGTTCCTTAACCATCTCGGGATCCTTCATTCCATCTTCCACCCCGGTGTCTACGACCACGGAAATCTGCATGCTTCCCCCAAAGACATCCTCAATGACCTGGGTTCCCCGTTTGACAGGGCTGGACGCGCTGAAATAGTTGACGATATTGCTTTCCAAGGTAACGCGGGTGGCACCATAGCCAAAGACCACAGTAACTGCAAGCACAGCCAGGACCAGGCGGGCAGGGCGATTCAGGGCCAAGTCGGTCAGGGCGTTGAGGAGACGGGTCAGAAGCCCGTTCTCCCTCTCCCCTTCTCTTTCCACCTTCACCTTGGGTTCTTTAACCAAGATCAGCAGAGCGGGCACCAGAGTCAAAGACAAGGCCATGGCCAGGGCCACACCGATGGCGGTCAGTACCCCAAACTCCCGCATGGGGTGTACAAAAGCCGTGATCAAAGAGGCAAATCCCGCAGATGTAGTTAAGGCAGCCATCACCACCGGTGAGGTAATCACCCGGAAGGTCTCCACTAAAGCTTCGCGTTTAGCCAATCCAGCGGTCAGCGCTTCCTTGTACTTGGTTAGAATATGAATGCTCGAAGCAACACCAATGGTCATCAGGATCACGGGCATTACTATGGTAATCAGGGAGACTGGTATATCCTGGGAGATCATGAGAGCGACGGTCCAGATCACGCTCACACCCACTGTAAACAAGGGCAAGAGCACACCCAATGCGGAGCGGAACATAGCATAGAGGACAACGCCAATCACAGCAATGACAAATGGCACCAAAACCAGGACATCTTGCTTCATGGCGTTCTCGGTATAATAGAAGATATAGGAGTCTCCTACCAGGTGGATCTCCTCCGGACCTTTGAAGCGTCCCACAATCGCTTCAATTTCACGGAGCAGTGTGTTATCCTCCGCATGAGCGTCCAAATCTAAGAGTAGAGCGGCCCCCCGCCCATCCTTCGTCACCAGAACTCCCTCATAGGGGCTGCTCAAAATGTCGGCCTTGAATTGCCCAATTTCTTCTGGGGTTTCCGGGCGATCGCTGACCATGGGCCTGATTTCAATACCGAACGGGCTGCTGTCCACCATTTCCGCGTTAAGGGGACTTTGCACGCTCACAACCCCCGGCAAGGCTGCCAGGGCCTCCTCAAGATCAGCGATTTTCTTAAGCGTTCCTGGAGAAAAAACGTCCGCGCCTTCAATGGCAATAAAAAAGAGAGTCTGGGAACCAAATTCCTCGGATACAGCCTCCAGGTCCTGCAAGACGGGATCATCGCTGGGGATCATCGCTTCAATACTGGCGTCAAAGGTTATGCGGGGTAAAAAAGTCAGGGACACCGCCGTCAGAACCAGGACCGCAGCGATGACAGCCCAGGGCCGATCCAGGACCATCTCAATCCATCGTTTCAACTACTCCACCTCTCTCTCCCTAAATACCACGTTTAGAGCTCCCAAGGATTTTACATAGGTTTTGTCATTGGGCTCTAACAGCGCTTGCACCGCAATACCGAAGATTCCGCCAAAGAACAGGCTCGCTAGGGTTTCACGGCTGTACCTGTAGCCAATGTCCCGCATCAGCTCCGTCGTAAACACATCGTGGGTGATCTGGTCCACGATCCCCTTGAAAATCTCCTGCACCTTGCAGCGCACAGGTTCTGACCAGAGAGCCAGACCCACCAGATCATATAAAACGCGAAACAGCGCGGGATCATCCTCCAGAACTTCCTGATACAAGCGGATAAAGCACCCCCCTTTTTCCCTGGGAGACATCTCCGGTTTTAGAGAGGACTGCATATAATCGTAGTATCGATTGGCTACCCGGCGGGCCACCGCCAAGAGCAGACCCTCCTTATTCTCATAGTGATAGCTGATTTGACTTACCGCCACCTGGGCCTCTTGGGCGATCTGCCGCAGGGTGGTTTTCGTATATCCTTCCCGGGCAATAACGGCATAGGCTGCATCAAGAATCTTAGCCTCCTGCGTTTGTTCTAGCATGGATCCACCTCCCTTCGATCGGACGACCGTTCGGATGATACTCCTATTATACCACACACTACATTTTATGCCAGAGGATCAAAAAAAAGGAGTATGACCCGCCTGCAGGGAAAATAATGTGGCAAGGGAGGAATGAATGGTGCGTTTTTTCTTAGGAATCCGCCTTCCCAAAGAGCTGGAACAAGAATGCGAGACCTTGAGGCGCTCCTTTCGGGCACCAAAGACTGTGCCCCATCTTACCGTCTGCGCCCCCTTTTTGTGGGAGCGAAAACCTGAACGCCTCATAACGGTCTTGGAGGGGTGCCTCCGTTTTACCAAACCCCTGGAGATCCATGGGACAGGAATTGGCTCCTTTGGCCAGAGAGTACTCTTTATCAACGTACACCCCAGCGCCGAACTCTTGGACCTGGCAAAGCAGCTCACCTGCACCTTAAGACAGGCGGGAGTTTCGGTGGATACCCGCCCCTACCATCCCCATATCACCCTGGCCACCCGTCTGAGCCCGGCCCAGTATGAGAGGTACCGAGGGGAACTCGGGGATTTCGCCCCGGAGTATAGCTTTATCTGTTCCGCTGTTTCCCTCTTTCGCTTCACTCCCGAGGGAAGATGGCATGACTGGACCCGGATTCAGTTGGGATCCTTGCAGCCGGAGCAGCCTTGAACTTGTCGCGATAATTTGGTATGATTTTACTTAGGAAATGGAAGGGAGTGTGCTTATGCGAGCCGCCAAAAAACTGACCGAAAAAGTCTCTTGGGTAGGCAAAGTGGACTGGGAGCTTGAAAAGTTTCACGGAGACGAACTCTCCACTAGAAGGGGTTCTTCGTATAACTCCTATCTCATTCGAGATGAAAAGGTTGTGCTTGTGGACACAGTATGGCTGCCTTATGATCAAGAATTCGTGACCAACCTCAAAGATGAAATTGATCTCAAGGACATCGATTACATAATCGTCAACCATGCTGAAATTGACCACAGCGGTGCTTTGCGAGAACTGCTCCGAGAAATCCCGGGTACACCCATCTATTGTACAAACAATGGCAAGAAAATTCTCCAGGGACACTTTCATGAAGACTGGAACTTCGTAACGGTTAAGACCGGCGACACCCTAACAATCGGCGAGTCTACCCTGACCTTTATCGAAGCACCAATGCTGCATTGGCCGGACACCATGTTCACCTACATGAGCGGCGAAAATATTCTCTTTAGTAATGATGCCTTCGGTCAGCACTACGCCAGCGAATCCCTCTATAATGACCGGGTGGATGATTGCGAGCTGTATGCGGAAGCGCTCAAGTACTATGCCAATATCCTGACACCCTTTAGTGCCCAGGTCAAAAGGAAGATCAACGAAGTGCTGGCCCTGGAACTTCCCCTGAATATGATCTGCACCAGCCATGGCATTATCTGGCGAGACAATCCCGCCCAGATCATCGAGCAATACCTGAAGTGGGCCGATAACTACCAAGAAAACCAAATCACCATCGTCTATGACACGATGTGGCAGTCGACCCGCCTCATGGCGGAAGCCATTGCATCGGGCATTCTTCAAGAGGCACCCGATGTCACCGTCAAAGTGTACAATGTATCCAAAGATGACAAGAATGACATCGTATCGGAGATCTTCAAATCCAAAGCGATCCTGGCCGGTTCGTCCACGGTCAACAACAGATACCTTTCTGGCATGGGCGGGCTCGTGGAGATGATCAAGGGTATGAAGTTCAAAAACAAGAAAGCTGCAGCCTTTGGCAGCTATGGCTGGAGCGGTGAAGGTATCCGGCTGCTGACGGAGGACTTAACCGCGGCAGGCTTTACCATCGTCAATGAGGGACGCCGCGGACTCTGGGTTCCGGATCAGCAGGAACTGGCAGCCTTCCAGGAATATGGAAAAGAGTTTGTCCGTAGCCTCTAAACGGCAAAATCAAAGTGCACCCCGGCGGGTGCACTTTTTCTCGTCCAGATGCTGTGGGCCGTCTTAGTAGTTCTCGGCCAGCTCCTCATAATGGGCACGGGGATGGTCGCAGGCGGGGCACACCGCTGGGGCTTCCTTACCGATATGTACATATCCGCAGTTGCGGCAGCGCCACTTGATGGGTTCATCCCGGGTAAAGACTGTACCATCTTCCACCCTGGCTAGAAGTCTCCGATAGCGTTTCTCATGCTCTTCCTCAACCTCAGCAATTTCTTGAAATACATCGGCGATTGTATCGAAGCCTTCGGCCCGGGCAGTTGCGGCGAACTCTTTATACATCGTTGTCCACTCATGGTTTTCGCCGGCCGCGGCATCCTTTAGATTCTCCGCCGTGGTCTGAACGATTCCCAAGAATTTGCCTAGACGTTTGGCGTGCTCCTTTTCATTAAGGGCGGTTTCTTCAAAGAACCCTGCTATTTGTTGGTAACCTTCCTTCTTGGCGGCGCTGGCATACCAATCATACTTGTTACGCGCCACGGACTCGCCGGCAATGGCCTCCAACAAATTCTTTTCTGTTTGTGTTCCCTTCAAGTTCATCTTCATTCCTCCTCTTGACTTTTCCTGAACTGCTTCCCCAAAGAAGGCCCGAAATCCTGCCAACAAGGCCGGCTAAGCAAGCGGGTCTGTCAACTATTTTGTGTAAACTCACTTTTTTAACGAACATATGGTGCGACCCGGTCTCCGAAATGAATGGCCAGGGCAGCGGCGGGCTCGTTTACAGCGGTATAGATTGACTTTAATGCAGTACCCACCTTTTTTAATAACCCAAATGGGTATCTAGCTCAGCTTCCATGAATTCCTGAATGGTGTCAGCAAACAAATCCTTAAGTGCATCATGGATGTCTGTAGCATTCTTAATGCCGTACGCCTTGATAAAGCTCTGTAGCTTCTCTTTTGAAAACATCCCCATTGTGTACTCCTGCCTCTCTTTGTCTATTTACATAGTAGCTTGATTTAGGAGTTTACACGATTTATTACACAGCACCAAGTAAGCTCCTATTGAGAATCTTTAACCATAATGCAGGAAAACCTGGGATAATCCAGAACTGAACTTTAACGGAATCTGATGTTTGGAGGACGTTTCATGCACAGGAGGAAGAATGCTCTCATGGTGGTCCTGGTTCTGGCTATCTTGTTTTTACTTTTTCCTGGCCCCATTCGAGCCGAACAACTGCATATCAATGAGCTTCTGGAACACAATCCCTGGCCGCAGGTATTGAAGGAAGGACCTGTTGTGCGAGTCAAGCACCCCCCGATCCTTAAACCCAGCCCCGTGGATGATGTGGACGCACCTGATCCCGTTCCATTTCAAAAGGTCGCCCTGACCTTTGATGACGGGCCCAATGCCTCCCATACCTCAGGCATTCTCGATATCCTCAAAGCAGAGGACGTGGCGGCTACGTTTTTTGTCGTTGGAAACCAGGTAGAACGCCATCCAGAACTAGTAGAACGCATGTTTAGTGAAGGGCATTTGATCGCCAATCACTCTCGCAGTCATGCTGACCTCTCCCTGATGACCAATGAAGACATCGTGGCATTAGAACTGGATCCAACCTCCCGGGCAGTGGAAAAGCTGACAGGAGAGTACCCCATGATTATGCGTCCCCCCTATGGATCCCTGCGGCCCGATTCGACAGTTTTCCTACGCGAGTTGGGGTGGCACATTGTACGCTGGTCTCTGGATACTTTTGACTGGGACAGTCATCGCAACTCCTTTGATCAGATTATGAACCGCATTCTGACCCAGCATCACAACGGCGCCATCGTCCTGATGCATTGTAATGGCCCAGCGACACTTGTGGCCTTGCCAGAGGTAATCCGAACCCTCAAAGAGCTCGGATACGAGTTTGTGACTGTGGCGCAGCTCTAAAGATCGGAGGATCCTCATGGGAGAACAAACACAGCCCTCTATCCTCTTCCACGGCGGGAAAATCCTCACCCTCCATGACGCAGCCCCCATGGCTGAAGCCATGGCCATCCAGGGCGATCGGATCTTGGCTGTCGGGACGACTGACGAGATCTTTCCCCTAAGAACAGAGCAGACCGAAACCATCGATCTCAAGGGTGAAGTGGTGGTCCCAGGTTTTAACGACAGCCATATGCATTTGATCAACCTGGGGCAGAGTATGGACGGGATCGATTTGAGCCCAGCCCGATCTGTCCCGGACCTGATCCGGCTGGGTCAAGACTACCATGATCGGAACCCCAGCCAATTTTGGATCTTGGGCCGAGGGTTTAACCAGGAGAACTTCGCCCTGAAGACCCTCCCTGCCAAATCCGATTTGGATCGAATTTCCACGGTCAATCCCGTCCTTTTCACCCGGGTCTGCGGACATATTTGCATAGCCAACTCCAAAGCCCTGGAGATGGCGGGCATTCATGCCGAAAGACAAGACCCGCCCGGAGGCGGGATCGATCGCGACGAAGGAGGGGCGCCCACTGGAGTCTTGAGGGAAAACGCCATTTCCCTTGTGAAGCGCTTGATCCCTTCCCCCACTGTGCATGACTTGAAGCGGGTGATCGGAATTGCCAGCCAGGCGGCGGCTTCCTTAGGACTCACTACGGTCCAAAGCAATGACCTCCATGGAACTCGAACGCTCAAAAACCGCCTGGAAGCCTATGGACAATTGGCCCGGGCGGGAGAGCTTCCCATTCGAATCCAGCTGCAATCCACCATGGCCACTGTGGAGGAGCTGCAGACGTACATTGAGGTCTGGAAGACCTACCAGCAGGGAACACACCTGACCCTCGGTCCTCTGAAGCTTTTTGCCGACGGCTCCTTAGGCGGACGCACCGCAGCTTTGACCTACCCTTATGCCGATGAACCCCTTAACTCGGGAATGCCCATCTACACCCAGGACGAACTTGATCAGCTCGTCTCTTTGGCGGCGCAGAACAATCTGCAGGTTGCAGTCCATGCCATTGGCGATCGGGCCATCGACATGGTGCTGGACAGCTGCGAAAAAGCCCGGCGCGCCCAAGCCCACTGGACCGCCCGCCCCCGCATCATCCATGCTCAGATCACAAGACTCGATCAGCTCAAGCGCATGGCCAGCCTCGGGGTAGTGTGTGACATTCAGCCCATTTTCGTCCCCACGGACCTTCACTTTGTGGAGAAGAGGATCGGCGCAGAGAAAGCCAGGTGGTCCTATGCCTGGAAGACCATGGGGGATCTGGGCATCCATACAGCGGGAGGATCCGACAGTCCTGTGGAGTCCTGCAATCCCCTGTGGGGGATGCACGCCGCCATTACTCGCCAAGATCACCAGGGCTATCCTCCCCGGGGATGGCATCCCATGGAACGGCTTAGCCCCAAAAACGCCCTGGCCCTGTTGACACAAGGATCGGCCTATGCGGCCCATGAAGAGAGAATCAAAGGCAGCTTAAGTCCTGGGAAGCTCGCTGATTTTGTGATTCTGCCCGCCGATCCCACCGAGGTGCCGCCGGACGAACTCTTGACCATGCAGGTTACAGCCACTTATGTGGGAGGGCAGAGGGTCTTCGCCCGCTCCTAAAGCAGGCTCCTGAGGTCCTGGATCAACTCGTCCACCGCGCTTTCCCTCGTAGCCCAGGAGGTAACCAGGCGAATCATGGAATGATCAGCATCCATGGGCTGGGAGACAGTGAACGAATACTTTTCAGCTAATTGATCCAAGACCCGGTTAGGCAGGATGGGAAAGAGCATATTGGAGGAAGAGAACAGCAAGAGCTCGCAGCCTAACTGGAACAGGGCATCTTGGATTTTGGCCGCCATGGCATTGGCATGCTGGGCTAGTTCAAAGAACAAATTATCCCGGAAGAGTTCTCGAAACTGAATTCCCAGCAAACGGCCCTTCGCCAACATCGCCCCTTTTTGCTTGATATGGAAGCGGAAGTCCTCTTTGAGGCTGTCTGTGCAAATCACCAGCGCCTCGCCGATTAAGGCGCCGTTTTTTGTGCCCCCGATATAAAAGGCGTCCACTAGAGCGGCGATCTTACCCAGGGTGAGGTCATTTTTGCTGGAGGTTAAGGCCGAACCGAGCCGAGCGCCGTCCATAAAGAGCAGCAGCTTGTGCTCCCTGCAGGCCTGGCTCAAGGCCCTAAGCTCTGCTTCAGTATAAATCGAACCGACTTCGGTGGCATTGGAGATATAGGCCAGCCTTGGTTTGACCATATGCTCATCCGTATGGGTTTCCACCGCTCGCTCGACGTCTGCGGGGGTGAGTTTTCCCTCGCTTCCTGGCGAAGTGATGATCTTATGCCCAGTAGCTTCAATGGCCCCGGCTTCATGTACCTCCACATGACCGGTTAAAGGCGCAATCACCGCTTCGTGGGGCCTTAGAAAGGCCGAGATGGCGATCAGATTGGTCTGGGTCCCTCCGGGGATGAAATGAATATCCACATCCTCCCGGCCCAGCCTCTTTTTGATCAGCTCCGCAGCCTGGAGGCAGAACCTGTCCTCTCCATAACCCACAGCCTGCTCCAGATTGGTTTCCACCAGGGCACTGAGGATCCTGGGATGGGCCCCCTCACTATAATCGTCTCTAAAGCTATACATCGCACTCTTCCTCCACTTCATGATCATCCTTTGCTATCTGCGCCGCCAGTTTTATCTGCGTACAGGAATCGCTCCTAAAGGTCAAGCGCTCCCCTGCACCCATTTCCCAACGCCCTTCCCCCGTTTCAACCTGGGCCCCTTCGATTCCAGCAGGCAGCTGAATCACACAGGGAAGCGGTCTGGGCAGAGTAACGGAGATGGAAAATGCATCCTCCCAGCTCCAATCAACTGCGATCTCGCCGTGAGGAGTCGGCACAAGGCCCTGACACCAGGTAAGATCCACCGGTTCTGGACGGATCAGCACCTCGGCAAAACCTGGTTTGAGGGGTCGGACCCCCAATTGGTAAGCCGGCAGAAAATACCCGGGAGCCGCCGACCAGGCGTGGCAGTGACTGCGGGTCCAGCGGTCCTGTTCATACCCAGGGAACATCTCCCAACAGGTGGTGGCACCGCGATCGAGCATCAAGCCCCAGTTATCCCGAATTAGGCTGAGGATTCTGGAAAACTGCCCCTGCTGCACCAAGGCCTCCAGGCTGAAGAACATCATAAAGGGCGAGCCAATCTGGACCCAGGCCTCTGGTGCCTGGCGAACATATTCCGCCAGCTTGTCCCTTCGATCGCCTTCGGCACAACCACATAGGTAGACCACCGTATTGGTTTGTTGGCTGATGGTTGCGGAAAGTTTTCCGTCAACATGGCGGCAATCGCTGAAGGCCCCGTCGTCTTCGGACCACAGGTGTTTGTTCAGGGCCGCTTTGATTTTATCCGCAAAAAAGAGGAAGGTTGCGCTATCCTCATCCTTCGTCTCTACCCCCAGCTGCTGTGCTAAGGCACTCACTTCCCTCAGCGCCTTAACAAGCCAGGCGTTTTGATGCGTCACAATACCCTGGCGGGGAGTATCCATACCAGCCCAGTCCAGCATGTTCCAGGCCTCAATCTCCAATAGATCATCTGCATTTAGGTATTCGCCGAGAAAGGCGTTTAAGGTCTCTCGAATGGCTGGATAGATCTCCAGGAGGGTCTGGCGATCTCCACTGTACAGATAGTACTCCCGGCAAGCCAAAAGCCACAGCAGGCTCCAGGCGGTCAGGATGTCCTGCCAGCCGCTGGGCACCTGGGACTCAGGGAGATCTGACCGCCTGAGCGACGCCGCCACTAGTTTCAAACAGCGCTTGGAAAGGCGGTAATCACCGCTTGTGTAGTAGTCGACCAGCGCTTCATTGCGGGCATCGCCCACCCAAAAGGCCTGTTCGTAAGCTGGGCAATCCACATAGGTATCCTCGGAGCAAAGGCGACTGGTGTAGCGGCTCAGGTCCCAAATGCTGTTCAGAAGATAGTCCGAACACCGAAACGACGCGGTGTTCGCCGTGGGATATGTGTTTTGCAGCAGCCGCACATACCGAATTCGAAAGGGAGTCTTTAAACCGCGCAGGGTGAGCAGGGCATAGCGAAAACCGCGCCGCACCACCGAATGGTAAAACTGCCTCCCTTCCCTTGTGTAGTAGCGGAGGACGTTGTTGAGACCTTCCGTGAAGAGCCAGCGCCCTTCCTGGATCCCTTCGAAGCAGTTGAGATCCAAGATCACCTGAGCCTCCCCGGAAACCTCAAACTCAAGGTACCCCACTACCTCCCGGCCAAAGTCCAAGAGGAGTTCGATGGCAGAACCGTCAGCGGAGGGAAAGATGATGGCTTCACTCCCCTGGCCCGAGCAGAGTGCTTCCAAGTTATCGGTTCGAACCTCACCGGGCTTCTTCTTGACCTGACTGGTCTGGGCGAAGACACTCTCGCGGACCGCCTCAGCCGGTACCGCCTGCAGGAACAGAGATTGGATCAGCGCCAAGACTCCCTCCACATCCTCCGCCTGCAGCAGGGGTGCGAGAAAGTCCGGGTCCAGCTGCACATGGTCAAAACTGAGGGTCTGTTCGATCAGCGACCCACACTCCAGAGACTTTTCACTCCAGATCCCAAAGGGATAGTATAAATCGTGCCATGAACCGCATAGATCGACCACGACAAGATTGTCACCTTGGAGGATCTTGACCTGCGCTGCCATGGTATCGCCAAAGTCCAGCTCTTCCCCATTCACAAAGACGCGGCCGCCAAAACCGTAAACCTTGAACTTCTGCCAAGTGATGGTTGTATCCCCCGGCGAGGAGAGGCGAAACAGCAGAGCTCCGTCGAGAGTTTCTGGATTGGCATCTCTTTTTTCGGGGCAGAACAAGGACCGCAAGTCAATGTTGAAGCTGTAGGAGATAGGTTCAACCAGACGGGGCCGGCCCACCTTTTGAGGATAGAGTTCCTCTTCGGTGAGAAAGGGAATATCCCGCTCGGAGAGGGACAGCCAGGGCTCCATGCCAATTTCCCCAAGCACGATGGCCTGTTCCCAGTCCGTGTCAATGTAGTTCGTATCCAGCCAGCTTCCTGCTGAACTCAGAAAATCCAAGTTAGCATCAAAGTGTTCTTCGAAGCCCATTTGACAGCACATGCGAGGCACGTTCGAGAGATACGCAGGGTGCGTCCTCGTCAGCCAGGTCTGATCGCTGGCCGCCAGGATGGTAGATGCGTCCCCCTCGACGTGTACGATCTCGCAGAGGAGTCCTCCCCGGCCGGCAATATACTGAAAGGTAGAAACACCTAAGTACTGGACCAGGATCGCCACTGTATTTTGACCTGGCCTCAATCTTGAGGTCAGATCATAGCGATCATATTTCTGGTCAAAGGGCCAGCTTCGCACCGGACCCTGCCCCAATCGCTCTCCGTTAAGGTAGAGAACGTAACGGCTGTCTGCGGTAATCTTCAGCTCCGTGCTGCCGCCGCCTTGAAAGGTAAAACTCTTTCGAAAGGCCTGGTATTGGTTTGTCTCCTCAGGAGAGCGGCCGCTTCCCCAAATCCACTTCGTGTTCCGATCAAAATCCGTCCTTTGTTCCCGCACAGTGATTCTCCCCTCACTTTCTTCCGCAATCAACTAGAATCTACCAAGGGAATTCGCTGCAAACTCCCCGCTCCCTGCCTTGGATGGTGGAAAGAAAGAGTTCGCTAAAATTTTATCATTGATCTCTGGTAAATCTTGGGGTACACTGTATAGAAAGGCAGGCTGTTGAATTTACCCTCGTTTTGTAAAATATGTCGATTGGGGAGAGAAGGATGAAGAAATACTTGGCATTGATCTTGGCGTTCTTGGCTCCGTTGATGCTTGTCCACACTGTCCAGGCCCTATCACCCCAGGCCCTGCTGGAAATCAAGGGCCCGGGATTTGAACTCCGCCTCAGCGCCGCGCAGATGCAGGAGCTCCCCCAGGAGACCTTCACGACCACAAACATCAGTTCCTCAGGTCAGGTTACAGATGTAACTGTTACGGGTTTCTCCTTGACATCCCTGTTAAGGGAACACGGGTTGGATCTGGCAGGCATTGCCTCCATCAACCTGATCGCTTCGGATGAGTATGTGATGTCGGCTCCGGCCGAAACCTACGCCGGTGCAGACGTTTATATCATGCTCAAGAGAGACGGTGAAGATCTGGAGTTTCCCAGAAGCTGCCTACCGGGCGAGCGCTCCATGTACTGGGTGAAGAACCTAGCCAAGATCGAACTCCTCGGGGATGCGGCTTCCGAGACGATGGACACGCATGTCCGAAGCATCCATTTCTTCCGCCAAGCTGCCGAGGAACTGGAAGCGGTGGAGCTTAACAATCGAGGGTACAAAGTTCAGGCCCATTCCCTCGCTTGCTTTTTTGAGGCCCTCGGCTGCGAGATCCCCAATAGCCCCGTGACCATAATCGCCAGGGATGGTCATGTCAAAACGGAAATGGCGGAGCTATTCCTGGCAAGTTATGTAACCCTGGAAGCCGAGCCAGGCAGAGAAGCTGATCTTCCCCTCTACTTCTCGGAGGAGATGAGCCTGGGCATGCGGGTTAAGCAGCTTGAGCTGGTCATAGCGGATCAGGTCGCCGTCTTTTTTGGCGTGGAGACAGCTGTTGCCGATCTCTTTGACCAGGTGCAGATGGAAGAGGCCGAGAGTTATCTCTTTGTTGGAAGTGACGGCTTTACAGTGGAAATCCCGGCCAAGGCCATACCCTATGGTACCATCTATCCCGATGAAAAGAAGGGCTATACTCGGGCCAAATTCGACGGCTATGACCTCAGCGCTCTTCCCGGTGGAGGAAAGGTTAAGTACCTGGTGGCCATTGAAGCCTGCAACTGAGCTCATCAGTAGTGGACATGTTCGCCGGTGAGGGCCTGCTAGGAGGTGCTTTGTGAAAAAATTCGCATCCTGTATCCTTGTGATTCTGCTTACTTTATTGATTTGCCCAGCTAGAAGCGGCACGGCCCAGGAGGAGGTCTTGCTCAGATTGGAAGGCGCCGTCCTGGAGTCCATGACCAGAGAAGAGTTTTTGGCTCTAGAACAAATTGAGGTGGTGCTAACCCGCACCAATTCCAGGGGAAAAACTACCGTGGGCACCTACCGCGGTGTCCGTTGGAGTGAATTGGCCAAGGCGATCGGAGCGGAGGAGGCCAAGAGTATTCGGGTCGTGGCGTCAGATGGCTTTGAGCAGGCCTACACCTTGGACGTACTTAAAGCCCCAGGCTCTCTCTTCGCCCTTTCCAAGGATGGCGAGCCCATCACAGAGGAACCGCAGAACGGACAGATTTGGTTCTGCGCCAGTGAGGACTATACAGCCAATTACTGGACCAAGTTTGTGGCAAAGATTGTGGTGCCATGAACAAACTCCGTTTTCGCCTGTGGGAGTACATTGTCCTAGCCATGCTCGCTGCGATCGGGATCGCAGTGAAAGGTATTGTGGTACCTTTGGCCCACATCATCACCGGACCTTTGTTCATTCCCGGCGGTGTGCTTGCCGGGGGTTTCTATATGATGTTCTTGGTACTGGCAGGCGCCCTGCTGCGAAAACCTGGCGCCGCCCTGATGGTGTCTTTGATCCAGGCTGTCCTGGTGGCCATTACCGGGACATTCGGTTCCCACGGAGCGGCCAGTCTCTTCACCTACACGCTCTCGGGTTTGGCCGTGGAAATCTGGTTTATTCTCAGCCGACATTGGGGCTGCTGTGCCCTTTGCTGCTTTGTAGGAGGGATGGCTGCCAATCTGGCGGGAAGCTTTGCAGTCAATCTTGCCATTTTCAATCTGCCCCTCATCCCCATGCTGCTCGCTCTAAGCGTTGCTGCTCTGTCTGGAGGCCTGGGGGGGCTTGTAGCCCATTTTATTGCACAGAACATTCATAGCTTAGGAATTCTCTTTGTGGGAGGTCAGCCCGATGCCAAGCCATAAGAGGGCGCTCATGGCCATGCTCCTTGTCCTGTTTTTCCTTATTGCAGAGCTGTCTCTTTGTCGCGCGCAGAAAGCCCCAGACCCATGGGCCTTGACCTTAACTGTCACCGGTGATGTCCACAAAGAAGTTGTCCTTACAGGTTACTACGGTTGGGAGAGCATAGAAATCCAGCACCAAGGGCAAAGCCAAGAGGTCATCCCCCTTGAACCCGTCTTGGCCAGCGCAGGCATCTTGGGAGAGCAGATCACGATCTTGTTCTCCTCTCCCGATGGTGCTGTCGCCGAGATTCCTCTGGAGCAGATCTCCAGTACGTGTTATCTCCGCCTGACCCCCGAGTATGGATGGCAGTTCATTTCGGAAGGTCATCCCCGGCAGGCGGGGATCAAATACATGGATTACATCGTAGTCAAAGCCGCCAATCCAGGTCCCAAGGCCCCCTGCCTTCGCCTGATCGATGGAACAAAGGAAACAGCTCTCACCTATGGCGAGCTCTTTACCGCGGAGGGTGTATGCCGAATGGTGCCGGAGGGAGAAGCCAAAAAGGGCAGCCTAACAACCAAGGTCTACAGCCGCCGCAATTTGATCCCCCTGCACCACTACCTAGAGGACGAATCCAAGACAAAGCCAACTGCTTTGGCCTATTTCGGCGATGGAGACCAAAGTGAAATTGACCTGGAGGGGTTTTTGGAGTGGCGCGGGAACTCCGCAGACTATCTGGCCCCTAATGCTAGAACAAGAAAACCCGACATTATCGGCATCTGGGTGGATCCGCCTGCAGACTCCGTTATGGACCTAGCCCCCCGGGCCCTGGCAGCCCTGGAGGAAGGCCGGGTGTTAATGATCTTACTGGATGGGCTCGGTTACCTCAACCTTTTAGAACTGCAGCCCTCCTTTTTATGCAGCCTGCATCCTCAGCCCGCCCGCACCGTGATGCCGTCTATCTCCCCCGTTGGTCTTGGAGCCATCGTCACAGGTCGCCTCCCCAAGGAAAATGGTATCACCGCAAGACAGATGCGGACGCTTCTTGTGGATGATATGTTTACAGCCGCCACAAATATGGGCAAAACCGCCTCCATGGTGGAAGGGTCTACTACCGTTATTTCCCTCAGTATCGATCAGATCTTAAATCCCGATCTCAACTCCAACGGCAGCACCGACGATGAAGTCTTCGCCTGTGCTCAAAGGGAACTTGCAGATGGAGCCGACCTCGTCTTTGTTCATTTTCACGGCTACGATGATCTGGCCCACACCTATGGACCCCTCTCCCCCGAGGCTGCTCTGAAGCTAGGTGAACTGGACCTCTACGTCCAGGAGCTCTGTGCAGATTTCACCGGTACCGTCTTTGTCCTCGCGGACCACGGACAACATCCCACCTCCGGCAGCAAACTCGGTGATCATGGGGAGTTTCGCCTACTGGATCTGGTCGTGCCCTGGATCCAATGGGAAAGCTGCGGTGAGCAGTGATGATCACAAAAAAGAGGATGGCAGCAAGTACCAGAGTAATCATTACTACGATTACAGTCCTTCTTTGTACGATAGCGGTCCTAGCTTACTTGAACGCGGGTAATCTTGCGGCCAAAAAGGAACTGGAAGAAAAGGCCGAGTTCCTCCTGACACACCAGGAGAAGCAATACCGCATTACCCTGGAGGACATTCATGCTCTGGGTCCTGTGGATTTTGTAGCCTTGATGGATACAAGCACAACGGACCCCACCCCCCTTTCCTTGGGCGGAGTCGAGCTCTGGACTCTACTCCAGCAATACCAAATTAAACTCCAGGAGGGGAGTTTGGTCCAGTTCAGGGCGCTGGACGGCTATGCCTCTGCGGTCACAGGCCAGGAGGTCCTTACAGAGGACAATGTTTATCTATGTATATATATGAATGGAGAGCGGCTAAAACCGAAACAAGAAGGGGGCTTGGGTCCCTATCTTATAGTAATAAAAAACGATCGTTTTTCTCAGCGCTGGTGCAAATTCGTAGAGGAGATTCAAGTGCGATGAGGGCCATAGAAACACGGAATATAGGTTTTAGGTACCCCGGCGGACCTGTTTTATTCAGCGATGTCAACATCCATCTCAAATCCGGGGAATGTGTTGCCCTGACAGGTCCCTCAGGCTGCGGGAAGTCCACCCTCTGTCACATTCTGGCCGGGATTATCCCCCGCTCTATTCCAGGTGCGATCGGCGGGAATGTGCTGCTGTTTGGTGAAGACATTCGAGATCTCCCCTTAGCCCGCATCGTGCAGCTGGTAGGTATCGTTTTCCAGAATCCCGATGCCCAGCTCTTCTCGCCCACTGTGGAAGACGAAATCGCCTTTGGTCCTGAGAATCTTTGTTTACCCAGGCACGAAATTAAGGAACGCATCGATAACTCCCTGAGGGCTGTGCATCTGGTATCCCATCGCTTAGCAGAAACACAAACCCTGTCCCAGGGGCAAAAGCAGCTGGTCGCCTTAGGGGCTATGCTGGCTCTGGAACCTGCGATTCTGATCTGTGATGAAGTGTTTGCACAGCTTGATCAGAACTCAACCCATCTGGTCAAGGAGGTCCTACGACTGCAGAAGGAGCAAGGCTGCGCCATTCTCATGGTGGATCACAATCAAGACAATCTGGAAATGGCAGATCGCATCTATCGTTTGGAGGGGGGACGGATGTGGGAAGGGCCATAAACACAGCTATTTCCGTCTCCAACCTCAGTTATCGCTATCCAATAAGCGGTTTCACCCTATCCTGCTCCCGGCTGGACCTTTCTTTGGGCGAACTCACCCTGATCACGGGACCGAATGGCAGCGGAAAGACAACCCTTTCCAAACTCCTGTGCGGAATCCTTCGCCCGGAGCGGGGAGAGCTGCGTATCTTTGGCCGGCCAGCCCAGGAGCTCTCTTTAGGAGAAATAGGGGGCCGAGTGGGTTATCTCTTTCAGGATCCGTCTCGGCAGTTGTTTGCTGGTACACTCTGGCAGGAGATGATCTTTGCAGATGAAGTTCTGGGTCGGGACCTCAAGGCAGCCGAGGATCGAGCCAGGACGCTTCTCAAAAGGTTTGGACTTCTATCCTTAGCCAAACGAAGCGTCTACCACCTCAGCCGGGGAGAAAAACAGCGACTGGCCCTTTGTACGATTCTGATGGGAGGAGCAGATTATATCATTTTGGATGAACCCACCATCGGCCTGGACGGTGCCAACAGAAATCGCCTGTACAGCGTAGTAGATGAGCTCTTGCGTCATGGGAAGGGTTTAGCCGTAATCTCCCACGAAGGGGAGTTGATCACAAGATATTCCACCCGCCAGGTGCGACTGGAACAAGGGAGGGTGGTGGCATGAAAGCGGCTGATCCAAGAGTCAAGCTTCTCTGGACGCTCTTGTGCACAACGGGTGCCCTGCTGTTTGTCCGCCCTTGGTGGATGCTGGGACTGGGCCTTTTTACCCTAGGCGGAGCCCTGCTTTTGGGGGCCGATCTGCCATCCTTGGTCCGGCGCCTGAAAGGTCTCCTGCCCGTCTTTGCCCTGCTGTTCCTGGTCCAGGTTCTTTTCACAGCCAATGGGATGCTGCGAGGGATGACCATGGCCATGCGTCTCGCGGTCCTTCTCTGCGCCGCTTCGGTGATGGCCAGAGAAAACAGCCGCCGGGTGATAGCCGCCCTGACCAAAATGGGTGTGCCCTACCTTTTCTCTTTTCTGCTCTTGACTGCCTTGCGCTTCCTGCCTTTTTTTCGTGAGGCCTTCTCTGACGCCATGACCGCCATCCAGCTCCGAGGGATTGACCCGAGGGCACTCCCTATTCGCAAGAAGTTCCGCTTGTATGGACGTCTGGTGCTGCCGGTTGTGGCCGACGCCGTCGTCAAGGCCCAGAATTTAGCCATCGTCATGGAAGCACGGGGTTTTGGAGCCCTGCCCAAACGAACAAGTTATCTGAACGTAGCCATGACAGCCGGGGACTGGCTCCTTACTCTGCTGCTCCTAGGGATAGGAGGATTGGGTCTTGGCACGTATTTTCTCTGGTGATCCTGGAAGGGAGGAAGGTCATGAAGGCGATCGCTGTAAATGGGAGAAGCAAATCAGGCAAGACGACGGTTTGCGAGACGATCATCAAAGGACTGCGCCAACGCGGTTACACCGTTGGATCCGTCAAGGAGATTCATTTTGAAGCGTTCTCCATCGATCCCGATCCCCGCACCAACACCAACCGCCACCGATCAGCCGGTTCCCAGCTTGTAACGGCGAGAGGGCTTGGCGAAACCGACATTCTCTACCAGTCCATGCTGCCCATGGACGCAATTCTTAAGCACTATACCCATGATTATGTGGTGTTGGAAGGGGTTACGGACCTTAACGTCCCACGAATCCTAACCGCGCATAGGGTGAACGAAGTGCAGGAGCAAAGGGATGGCCGGGCCATAGCTGTATCGGGCGTGATCTCCAATCGGGAGTCGGGGGAGATTCTAGGCTTACCCGTTCTCCACGCCTTGGAAAATCCCCAGGCCCTGGTGGATTTCGTCGAAGAGCGGGCCTTTGAACCTCTCCCCTCCTTCGATCCCCAATGCTGCGCTGAGTGTGGACACAGCTGCAGGGAACTGGCGGGCATGATCGCCTGGCAGAGGGCCAGACGAGAGGACTGCGTTCTATGGTCCCAAGAGACAGAGCTCCTGGTCAATGGTGTACCTATTACCATGGTACCCTTCGTGCAGGATATCCTGAAAGACAGCATTTTAGGTGTGGTCCGTCACCTGCGGGGTTTTGAGGAAAACAGCACCATCGAAATTAGGCTTCGAACATGAGGTTTCCTTCGAAGAGAAACGAGGTATGTCTGGAAGGCGGACGTATTGTCAAGCGCTACCGGAAGCGGGAAACCTGCCTGCGGGAAGCACAGGCTCTGCAACTTCTGTATCGGTCGGGCCTTCTCGTCCCAGCCCTTTTGGGCCAAGACGAGTATTGCCTCACCCTCGAGTACATCCCAGGCGAAACCTATGCAGACCTAACCGAGGACATGACCTGGGCTCAAGCGGAGGCCTTAAGCCGCTGGCTGGCAAAGTACCACGAAATTACGGGATGCCTGCGAGGGGATGTCAATTTGCGCAACTTTCTCTGGACCAATGGCCGCTGCGTTGGAGTGGATTTCGAAGATCCTTCCACACCGGGACCGCGGGAAGTGGATCTAGGCCGAGTCCTCGCTTTCGCCGCAACCTACAGGCCATCCTTTTCCGCCAACAAAGCGAGGTCTGCCAAGTTACTACTGAACGCTTTTCTGAGGACGAAGGCAGAATATAAGCGAATCCGAGACGCTTATCTAGACGAGATCTCGGCCATAAATCAAAGGAGAGCAGCCGATCCAGCGAGCCTCACAGAGGCCGGATTATTCTTTGCCGCTCTCACATCAAAGGAGGTGTAGGAAATGACGACACGAGAGGAACAGCTGTGTGTCTTAGAGGAGGTGGCCGCCATTGCCGCCAAATGGAGGGATCGACCCGATATGCTCATACCGGTACTCCATGAAGTACAGACTATCGCCGGCAACTGTATTCCCAAAGAAGTGGCCATGACAGTGGCCAGAGAAATGCGCATTCCCCTGGCCCAGATCTACAGCGCCGCCACATTCTACTCTTTCTTCTCTCTGGAAAAAAGAGGGAAAGTACTGATTCGGCTCTGCAGGACTGCCCCCTGCCACGTGAAAGGAACCAAGGAAACTCTATCAGCCTTTGAACAGGCCTTAGGCATTAAGGCGGGGGAAACCACCCCTGATGGCCTTTTTACCCTGGAAATTTGCGAATGTATCGGCGCCTGTGATGTTTCGCCGGCCGCCCTGGTGGATGATACTGTCTATGGCCATTTGACCCCTGACAAAGTCCGGGAATTGGTGGCCTCACTCCAAGAGACAGAAGGGAGTCGTTAAGCATTATGCTGCATTATCTCATGATCTGCATCCCGCTTTTGGGAGCAGCTCTGGACATTTTCGATGTACTCTTTACGCCCCTAGGGCGCCTGATCATTCTGGCAGCCGCCTTAGTGGGTCTCGTGGCCGCGGTGCGGCGGCCTAGTTTTTCCCTGTGTCCCCAGTTGGCGAGATCAGCCCTGATCAGTCTGGCGGGTGCCGTCCTGACATTCGTGTTGAGCACCCAACTGAACTTAGGAGCTGTGGTCGCCTCGGCTTTAGTGGGTTTAGTCGGTGCCCAAGTGCTTCAGGGACAGGATCAAGTGGTGCTGTATCTAGGGGCCTTTGTGGGTATGAGTTCCACCCTCCGTTTCCCGAGCCTGGCCCCTCTGATTGTAGCTGGGCTCCTCGGCGGCTGCCTGTTTGAGTTGACGGATGAATGCTGGGTGGGCGTGGGCGGCCGTCTCGGCACCATTGCAGCCACAGCCGTCGTCATTGTGCTGGTCATTACAGGAGGTGGTCTCTAGTGCTCACCTTACTTCTAGGCATCGTCATCGCCCTGGTGTGCGGAGCAGCCGGTTTCTGGCTGAGGCAGCACACCAAACTCAGCGTGGTTGAAGTCAGCGCTTTGCTGGCGTTAGTGGCGGGCCTGATCCTGCCGCGAGTCTTTACCGCAGGAGGGCTTTTTGCCCTAATCTGCACCGCAGTCTCCTACGCTGCCATGTGCAGCAACAAGCGCATCAAGAGTTATTTGGATATGCTCACCGTCAGTTTTGTCTGTGCCCTGATCATCTATTTTGGTCAGAATGTCCTGGTGGGCGTGGGAGGCAGACTGGGAACCTCCGCGGCCCTATCGGTCCTGATCTTTGTGCTCATCAGCGAACAGTTCCGTCCCGATCAGGCCCAGAGTGAGCAAGGAGTGAAAAGATGATGGAACAGGTACGAGTTGTACTGGATCACGCGGGAGATATCTCCCCCATTAGTTCGGAAGAATACCTCAGAATCGGCGGCTACCAGGGCCTGAAAAAGGCACTGGAAGCAACGGAGACCATTATTGACACCATTAAGGCATCAGGACTGCGAGGACGGGGAGGAGCAGGGTTCCCCACCGGTCTGAAACTGTCTTTCACCGCCAATACCCAGGCGGACCAGAAATACATTGTCTGCAATGCCGACGAGGGTGAACCGGGTACCCACAAGGACCGGATCATTATGGTGGAAATTCCCCACCGCCTCTTTGAAGGCATGGCCATTGCAGCCGTCGCGGTAGGCGCCAGTCAAGGCTACATCTACCTGCGGGCGGAGTATCCCTATGTGGCTACCATCCTGGAACAGGCTCTAGCCGATGCCCGGCGACAGGGGCTGATCGGCTCCAATATCATGGGAAGCGGTGTGGATTTTGACATCCAGCTCTTCATTGGGGCCGGATCCTATGTCTGCGGCGAAGAGACCGCGCTTTTGGACTCCATGGAAGGCAAACGTGGCGAACCTCGATTCAAGCCGCCCTTCCCTGGCGTGCAGGGACTTTGGGGCCGGCCAACCATTATCAACAATGTAGAGACCCTATCCAACCTGCCCGCGATTATGGTCAAGGGTCCGGAGTGGTTTCGCAGTATGGGCACGGAACGCTGCCCCGGCACCAAGCTCTTTACTCTCTGCGGCAACATTGCGCACCCTGGTGTGTACGAGTTTCCCGTGGGCACAACCATCCGCACCCTGTTTGAAGAAGTCGGCGGCGGCTGTCCCCGGGGCAAAAAGCTGATGGCCGTTCAAACAGGGGGCGCCTCGGGTAACATTATTCCCGCCTCCCTACTGGACACCCCCATGGACATCGATGCCTGTGCGGAAGCTGGCGCCACGTTTGGAGCAGGCGATCTGATGTTTATGGATGAAGACTCCTGCCTGCTGGATGTGCTGGAAAACCTCACGGAATTTTTTGAAGAGGAATCCTGCGGGAAGTGCACCCCCTGTAGAGAGGGTAACACACAGCTTCTTAGACTGATTCGAGAGTTCAGAAACGGAACAGCCCAAGAAGGCGATCTCAACCTTCTGCTTGAGCTGTCCAACGTCATGCGGGGAGGCTGTCTGTGCGGTTTGGGTCAATCCTCACCCAATCCCATCTTGTCTGTGCTCCGCTTCTATCCCGATCTATTTGTTGAAAACAGCTACAGGAAGGGAGATCTAGCTTATGCTTAACCTTGTTGTGGATGGTCAGCCCGTGCAGGTAGAAAAGGGGTCTACCATTCTGCAAGCCTGTGAAAAAATGGGTATCGAGGTGCCCACCCTCTGCTATCTGAAACACCTGGCTCCGGAGGGAGCGTGCAGAATCTGCGCTGTTGAAGTCCAAGGGGTCAAGAACCTCCAGTTCGCCTGCGCTGCTCTCTGCAGCGAGGGCATGGAGGTAACGACGATGAATGAAAGGATCGCCGGTTTTCGGCGCATCGTCATTGAACTGCTTCTGGCCAATCACGATGCTGACTGTTTCTCCTGCCCCGCCGTGGGCAGCTGTGAACTGTACAAACTGGCCATGGACTACGGCATAGAAAAGTCTCGTTTCAAAAGGACCAAGAAGCCTCGGCCCAAGGACGAGACCAGCGAGTTTTTCAACTACGATCCTGCCAAGTGTATTCTCTGCCGCCGCTGCGTTCGCACCTGCAATGAGATTCAAAGTAACCGCACCCTCTCCCTGAGGGACCGGGGTGTTCGTACATCCGTCAGCCTGCCCTTTGGCAAGGTCTTTAAGGACAGCAGCTGTGTCTCCTGCGGTAACTGCGTCTCGGCCTGCCCCACCGGTGCCCTGACCACCAAAGCCAGTAAACACTATCGCAGCTGGGAGCTGACGAGGACTCGAACAACATGTCCTTACTGCGGCGTAGGCTGCCAGATGGATCTCCTGGTGAAGGAGGGAAAAGTTGTTGGAGTCGAGCCCGCGGACGGCCCGGCCAACCCCGGCATACTCTGTGTGAAGGGCAAGTTTGCCTACCGGTTTATTGGTCACCCTGATCGCTTGAAGACCCCCCTAATCCGCAAAGACGGAGTACTAAGTCCCGCCAGCTGGGATCAAGCCCTGGATTATGTGGCCGAGGGTATCAAGAGGATCAAAGAGGAGAGCGGTCCCCAGGCCATTGCAGGCTTTGCTTCAGCCCGGGCCACAAACGAGGACAATTACGTCTTCATGAAGATGATGCGAGCGGCCATTGGAACCAACAATGTAGACCATTGCGCCCGTCTTTGACACAGCTCTACGGTGGCTGGTCTAGCCACCACGTTAGGCAGCGGCGCCATGACAAACTCCATTTCGGAGGTGGTGGACGCCGATGTTATTCTGGTGTGCGGTTCGAACACAACCGAGACCCATCCTGTGATCGGAGCGCAGATCCGGCAGGCGGTCAACAGAGGGGCCAAGCTGATCGTGGCCGATCCCAGGGAGATCCCCCTCGCTGAAGAAGCGGAGGTCTTCCTGCCCATCAGGCCCGGCACCAATGTAGCACTGCTGAATGGGATGATGAATGTGATCATCAACGAGGGTCTATTGGATAAGGAGTATGTGGAAAACCGCACGGAAGGTTTTGACGAGCTCTGGGAGATCGTCAAGGAGTATACTGCGGACAAGGTGGGGATGATCTGCGGAATTGATCCCGAGGACTTGAAGAAGGCGGCTCGGCTCTACGCTACGGCGGAACGAGCTCCCATTTTCTATGCCATGGGAATCACACAGCATACCACGGGAACGGCAGGGGTCATGAGCACAGCCAATCTAGCCCTGCTCTGCGGCAAGGTTGGGAAATACGGCTGCGGAGTGAACCCGCTCCGGGGCCAGAATAATGTCCAGGGCGCCTGCGACATGGGCTGCCTGCCGGGGGATTACACAGGCTATCAGAAGGTGGCCAATCCTGAAGCTAGAGCCAAGTTCGAGGCATTCTGGGGAGTGCCGCTTCCGAGCAAACCAGGTCTGACCATCACGGAAATCTTGAGTGGGGCAGAAACGGGAGACATACGCTGTCTGTATATCATGGGTGAAAACCCCATGGTCAGCGACGCCAACCTGCACCACGTAGAACAGGCCTTACGCCGGTGTGAGCTCCTGATTGTGCAGGACATTTTCCTCACAGAGACGGCCGAACTGGCCGATGTGGTCCTGCCCGCAGCCTGTTATGCCGAAAAAGAAGGCACCTTTACCAATACCGAACGGAGGGTGCAGCGAATTCGTGCAGCGGTGGATGCACCAGGTGAGAGCCGTGAAGACTGGATCATCCTCTCCGAGATCATGAGCAGGCTGGGCTATGAAAATTCCTTCACCTCCCCTCGGGAGATACTGGAGGAGATCGCCCAAATCACCCCGTCCTACGGTGGGTTCAGCTATGATCGCCTGGAAAAGGAGCAGCCCCAGTGGCCCTGTCCGAGCCCAGAGCATCCAGGCACACCCATCTTGCACACAGCAAAATTCTCCCGGGGAGAAAGGGCCATTTTTAAGCCGTCACCCTACATGCCCGCGGCCGAGCAGCCCGATGAGCACTACCCCTTTATCCTGACTACGGGACGGATTCTCTATCAGTATCACACCCGCACCATGACGGGGAAGAGTGACGATATCAACCGCATTGCAGGCAGATCTTTTGTGGAGATTCATCCCACCGACGCGGCCAAGAAGGGCATTGCCCAAGGCGATCAGGTGAAGGTGGCTTCCCGCCGGGGAGAAGTCATCGTTGAGGCCCGCGTCACGGAGCGTGTGAGTGAAGGTGTCATTTTCATGCCCTTCCACTTTGCCGAAGCACCGGCCAATCGCCTAACCAACAATGTGGTTGATCCCATTTCCAAGATCCCGGAATACAAGGTGTGCTCGGCCCAGGTCCAGGCGCTCTAAGGGAAGACGGGATCATGAAAGCATTTGGAAGTGCAGTCATTTTGGCGGGGGGTCGTTCTACCCGCATGGGTTTTGACAAGCAATTGCTGAAAATGAACGACAAAAGGGTTTGCCACCATCTCATTACCCTCCTCAACTCACGTTTTGATGATATTATGGTGGCAACCCCCACCCCCCACCTCTATCAAGGGGAGAATGTACGCATCATCCCCGACATCTACCGGGGCATCGGACCCTTAGGAGGGATTCACGCTGCCCTTGTAGGTGCCAAGAGCGAAGCGGTCTTCACTATCGCCTGTGATATGCCCTTTCTGGAACTTCCCTACATCGACTACATGATGGGCGAAATGGCCAGGGGCACCTACGATGCCTGCGTCACCCAGTGCGGAGACTACCTTGAGACTTTTCACGCCTTTTACTGCCGTTCAGCCCTTCCAGCTTTGGAAGAGGCCGCCTCCCAAGGGGACTGCTCGGTCCATCGTTTTGCCAGAAGTATTCGCAGTCTCGTCATTCCCCAAAAGACGGCCGCAGCCTTCTCACCGGATTGGTTGGCCTTTACCAACCTTAACACCCCGGAAGAATACGAACTGTTTCTCCAAAAAACGAGGACCCCGCCAAAGGGGGCCCGATAAGGGTGAGGACAATGAAGTTGACAAAGGAATTTGGAATCATCCGACTCCAAGATGACACCAGTTGTCCCACAATGGACAGGGTGATTACCGAGTGTGCACTGGAGCTTACGGTCAATGGGAGCTTGATGGGGGTTTTGCTCTGCACTCCTCAGGATCTGGAAGCCTTAGTCTACGGACATCTCTTGGCCGAAGGACTGATCAAAGCAAAGTGTGATGTTTTGGAGTTATCCCTGGACGGCTCCTGTGCTGAAGTAAGAGCGAATTCCCGGCAGGCACAGAAGGTCTATGGACCCTGCCTGGCTGAGGTCTGTCTGGATGCCCAAGAGCTCTTTGCAGCGATGGAGACCTTCCAGAGCCAATCATCCCTGTTCCAAGCCACGGGGGGCGTACATAGCGCCGCCCTGTGCCAAAGCGCAACAGAGAAGATTTTCATGGAAGATATCGGTCGACATAACGCGGTGGACAAAGTCTTGGGGAAAGCGCTCCTTGAAGACTGGGACATTAGCCGAACCTTTTTGATCACCACAGGTCGTGTCTCGGTCCAGCTGATCACCAAGGCCCTCCATACGGGATTGACCATCATCATCTCCCGCTCTGCCCCCACCGATCAAGCAGTGGAACTGGCGAGGCGCCATAACCTCACCCTGGCCGGTTTCGCCCGGGGCCGGCGCGTCAACATCTACAGCGGACCGGAGCGGCTGCGCACTACCGATTAAGGGCGAGCTCCTGCTTCATCCTTTTAAACCGCTCCCAGTGCTCCTGATTGACCTGTTCTGGAATTCCGCCGGAATCCATAAGGAAAAAACCGTGCTGTACAGAGGCATAGAGATGCTTCAAGTATTCCCACTGCGCCTCTTCGTTCCATTCAAAGAAGAACTTATTGATGCCCCCTGCGAAGGTAATCGTATCTCCGTAGGCTTCCACCAAGCTGGCCATGTCCATCTCCTCGCTGGGATCCACCGGATTCAGCAAATCTATACCTATTTCATACAAATCATCCATGATGGCCTTGATGTTCCCGTGACTATGCATATGCAGGATGGCACCGTAACTATGGCACAGTTCCGCTAAGCGTCCATGCCAGGGCCGGAAAAACTCCCGGTAAAGCTGGGGACTGATCAAGAGACTCTTGTCACTTCCCAAGTCATCGCAGAAGCAGAGCATGTCCACCCCTGACTCGAGCAAATGCCGGGCTACCTCTAGATTGAACGATCCAAGCCGATCAACAAGAGCCTTGGCCCCCTTGGGTTCTAAGAGAAGGTCCATGAGAAACTGATCATAGGGGTAGAGGAAATAGTGTACACCGGAGAAGAAACCATTGAGATTGGCATAGGTCATTCGATCCCGCGCCTTGTGATACGCTACTTCATCAGCTAATCCCTGATAACGGGAGGGATCATGGGGATCAGGCCAAGCTAGATCCAAGTTGCTCAGGTTAGCTAAGGGGTCGTCGTAGTTGTGATAAAAGTGCGGCGCATAGCGGACTTCCTTATGCACCCCTGTTTCGTAGACGGTTATGCGTCTCTTGTCGGTCGCGGAGATCACCCTCTCCCCAAACTCACCGGGACCTCCGTGACCAAAGGATAAAGAAGCCCCCCAGCCTACACCGACCGCGGGAATGTCCGCTCTCTGGCAAAATTGTGCCTTGATCTCCCAGTCCTGAGCGGGAGAAGCACCATAAGAGAACACCGGGCCGGGCACGATGTCGGAAGGAATACAGCCCTCTCCCAACAAAGCTGCCGCCAGCTTTTCATCAAAAAAGCCCATCGTCCAAGGGATCACCTCCCTGGACTCGCCTCTGAGGACAGCGAGAAAACGTTCCTTGCTCACCATCTGCCTACCCCCCTCAACAGCTCTATCAGGAAAAGCAAATTTCGCGTGATATGAAACGGATCCTTAACCGGCAAAGCGACAACTTTGTCCATGGGCTGGCCCTGCCGATCTCTGATCTGAATCCATTCCCCAAGCGCTGGGTCTGGATGAGGGAACGTATCAAAGGTGTAGGCATGCACCTGATCATAAAGCCTCTTCAGCCCATCCTTCCCCGTCAGCTCATAGCCGAGCAGCGTCACATAGACGGCTTCCGAATGAACCCACCACAATTTGTCAGACCAACCGCCAAGGAGCTTCTTGGTTAGGGGATGATTGGCAAACTTTCCCACCTCTCCAGACGGTCTGCCCCCCTTTTCATCCACAAAGTGATAGAGTCCACCAAACTCCTTATCCCAGCCCAGTTCAAAGGCTCTCTCCACGACAGAGCAGGCCAAATCGATGATCTCCTTCTCCCGCTCCTTCCCTAACGTAAGGGCATAGTGCATCAAAAACCACATGTCTTCCAAGCTGTGACCAGGATTGACATAACGGCCTAAGATGCAGTTATCTTTGTTCTTGGTCTCGGGGAGCAATTCTCTGATGGTTCCATCCGGGCCAATGAAACGCTCCATAATGTCACCGGCAAAATGATCACACCAGTTAACCAGCTCCCCTGCGGATGGATGGGCAAGCGCCTCTGCGGCGCTAAGCAGTTCCTGGCTGACATTAAGGAGGATCATGGGGATGCCGTGAGCGCTGTAACCCTCAGGTAACGGCTCTGGGTCGGTGCGAAACTGCCCGCGCCTGTAACGGGCCAAGATGGAATCAAATAGACGCAAGGCCAGTTCAAGAGCTCCTTGGTCCTGGCTGACCAGGGCATACTTGGCGAATCCCAAAACCACAAAGCAGTCCGCATAGGTGCTCGTTTCATACCCCTGACCTGGGCTCGCCTCTTTAGGAGTCCCATCTCGAGTCAAGAGGAAAGCGCAATGACCCGACGGCAAAAAACAGTGATCCCGCAGAAAGGCGTAGCCGCTTTGCGCCAAGGCCAAGTACTCTTCAGGGGCTGCGTCCATTTCCGCCAGCGTAGCAAAGAGCCACACCATGCGACCTTGCGACCATACATATTTGTCAGTACTGACTAGCTCATCCCCATAGTTGCTAAAGCAAGTGAAATAGCCTCCATAGTCCGAATCGACACCGTTTTGTAGCCAAAATGGCAAGACCCTTTCATAGAGATGCTTCTGGTAGAACAAGGTCCGTTCCTGGCGTGCTCCTGCCTTCATGTCTGATCGATCCTCCCATGCAAGATTATCCCTTAATGCCGGTTAGAGTAACGCCCTCAATGATGTGTCTGCGGAAGATCACAAACACCGTAATGATGGGCACAATGGATATGACCGAGGCAGCAGTAATCGAGCCATAGTCCACAGTGAATCTGTGTTGGAACATGCCTAAACCAAGCTCCATCGTATAGAGATAAACATCATTGGTTATGAGCAGCGGCCAGATAAAATCCCCCCAGGCATTCTTGAAAGCGAATATGGATAGGGCGGCCAGAGCCGACTTACAGAGTGGCAGGATAATCTGCCAGTAGATGCGAAACTCCGAACATCCATCGATACGGGCTGCATCCATCAGTTCATCGGGGATCGACACGATGTTCTGACGCATAAAGAAGATACCAAAGGCCATAACAAGCAGAGGCAGTGCCAAACCTTGATACGTGGAAATCCAGCCCAACTCACTGACCATGAGATAGAAGGGAATCATGTAGGACTGGAAGGGCACCATGGACGTGGCCAATATAATCATAAAGATCAGACTACGCCCGGGAAATCTGTACTTAGCAAAAATGAACCCCGCCAACGAAGACGTCAGTAAAATGCTGCCAGTGGAAATGGTACTGACCAGCAAACTATTTAGAAAGAATCGCATCAACGGAACAGCCGTAAAGGCCTCTACATAGTTTGCCGTCGTTGGATTCTTAGGAATGAACTTTGGCGGCCAAGTGATCACTTCATCCGGCGGCTTAAAGGACGTCGACAACATCCAAACAAACGGCAGTAACATGGCCACGGCGCCTAGTGCAAGTACAATTGGACGTCAACGATGCGCATTGTTCCACCCCAGCTCCCGTTGGATATTGCCATATAGAATGTCATCCCTCTCGTCCTGCTGGATAGAAGCATTGATCAGAGGAAGAAGCGACGAGTTAACCGAGTGCAAAGGAGAAGAGGATCCATACAGAAGCCGCTTGGATCCAACCTGTTCCACCATGACTTCAAAGCCGTCGGGAGAGTTGAGCAGATGCGTCTCGAAGAAGA
>FZPS01000213.1_pt130 | contig 29349 bp, 20 predicted proteins | sample 1817821 | NCBI WGS metagenome assembly FZPS01 (sample SAMEA104158645, study PRJEB21678) | metagenome | place: Germany | collected 2015-04-21
CTGCCCGGAAACGACTATAACGTATCCCTCTTTCAGTCCTGATATGACTTCTGCCATAACCCCGTTATCAAGACCCGTTTCCACGGTTACCAAGGACGGAATATTTCCGTCAAGCACTACCACCTTGGGTTCTCCGGCCCGTATGAAAATAGCATCGGAAGGAACGCAGATGACGTTCTCTCTCATGTCGGACACGATCTGCACTTCCGCAAACATTCCAGCCTTGATATCACCCGAGTCGTCGTCTACGGATATGGTTATGGGGTACGTGAGAGTTCCGGGAGCAGGGGCGGGAGAAATAGCTGTAATCGTTCCCTGATAAGGCTCCTTGGACAGGGCTTTAATAAAAATGTCTACCCGGTTGCCCACCTTCACATTGTTTATCAAGTACTCGGAAATGTTGGTATTGATCTCCAGCTTACTCACATCCGCCACAGTGACCGCGGGTGAGGCCTGGGATGCTATGCTTCCTTCAGCAACGTTGACCGAGGTTATATAACCGTCAATGGGAGATGTAACCGTACAATATCCCAACGCCTCTGCTGCCGCGTTGAGATTCTCTCTGGCTACGTTAAGCTGCGTCTCCACACCCTGATACTGCTGGAGGGATATGGCACCTTCCTGATAGAGCACTTTCATACGTTCATAATCTTTCAGTGCGCTATCGTATGCTATCTTTGCTGAGTTGTATGTGGTAGCCGCCTGGGTTTTGTCTATTTCGAACAACAGGTCGCCTTTATTTACATAATCGCCCGGGTTTACTGCTACCCTTGTAACCTCCCCCGCCACCATGGGAACAACCACCGCAGAGTCCACCGCTTCGATGCGGCCTGTTAGTGGAGATGTGGCGTAAATATTTCCTCTTTCCACTACAGCTGTCACAACGTTGACCGGTGTCTTTTCCGCTGTCACAGGGGGCTCCAGGGATTCTACAATCCTATATATCCCCAATGCAACAAGGACAAGGATAACTATTATCAGCACGATTTTCTTTGTGACTTTTGGTTTGCTTTTCAATTTTTCGTCCTCCCAGCTCGCATATGCTCCAGTATATGGATTTGAAACCGACCCGCGGGTCGGTAGCTTTCTATAAACATATTACTGTGATGAAAAGGAGATGTCAATTTATATTTAGAACCCCTTTCTCACGGAATAAAACGACTATGCCCCCGCAGAGTTTTGCAGGGGCATATTTCACTCACAATATAAATCTTTCGGGCGCGGACAGCTATGCGAAAACCTGCAGTGCCGGCCTCACTAACGAAAACAATCAGATGCTATTGGAAGCGATAATGAACGTAATCGAGGATCAGGTTTACCACCACATTGAAGTCTATCTTGCTCACGTTAAAGGAAAGATCGTAGTTGCGTATATCCAGCATGTCTTTTCCGGTCACTTTATAGATATAGCGCTCCGTAGCCTGATCCGTCGTGCGAAGCAGATCTTCTGCGTCTTCATCGCTCAATCCGTAGAAGCGTTTGTAGTTATCGTGTCTATACTGCCAATCGCCTCCAAGGAAGACCTTAACCAGACGCGGATGCTCCCGGAACCTGTAGAAACCGGCTCGTCCCACTACAACAGCAGTGTTCTTGCCCACCAGTTTAAGAAGGATTTCTTCCTCCTTTTCATGGACCTCCGCATCGCTGACCACGCTTCTTATTTCCGGAATGTAGGATTCTATATTGGTAAGAATCGGCGTCTGTCCCAACAGTTCCCAGAATTTGCTCTTGGTTTTTGTATCATCGCTGTTTTCAATAACGGCGTCCAACCCATTGGCAGCCTTTGCCACCAACCTTTTATCCACGTAGACCGCCGGCATGCGCCGGGCCAGGCGCTGTCCTATCTCAGCACCGCCGCAACCGGGCTGGGTGCTGATCGTTACGATTATCTGACCGGACATATTCCCCCCTCACATCCTTCATCACCTATATCATAATCCACTTCCTCTTTTTCATATTTTGAAATCAAAGAAGGGATAAACGGTTTCATCTCAGCTACTCTTCTATTATACTCCTCTTCCGAGATTTCCTCAAAGGGTAAAAGGTCGTAGAAGTTATCTTCATATGACAGGAAGGTCAGGGCAACCGTGTCATCCCAATTGTCCCATACCCACTGTTCCACTTCTTCCCACTCATGGTCGCGTACATGAACCGTGATGGAGCAGTTATGGTCCACGTAATGCTCCATGAACATTTTATAGATTTCCAGCTGCTCTATCGCTGAAACATCTCCTTTATGCCTTCCGGAAGGAGACTTTACAGGAAACTCCACAACTTTGGTTACGCAGGTTTCACGGTCCTGACCCACTTCGGGATAAACCGGATAGCCCAACTCTTCGCAGACTTTAACCAGCGGGTCGTCGCTGCTGATTCGTATTCTGCGAACAAAATACGGAGCATGGGAGAAATGCACGCCGCTCGATACTACCGGGAGAAGGCTTATTGTCCCCTCCGGTTTTATGGTAGTTACCAGGAGAGGTTCTTTCTGGCCCAGTTCTCTCGCGTACTCTTTTGCCGCATTCCTGGCAACCTGTCTCAGTTCCTGCAGAAGTTCTACCTGCTCTTCACGGCTTAACGACAATGCGTTCACCATGTCCTGCCAACCGGTGAGAGAACATCCCAGAAGCTTATCACGTTGCTGCACCGCATTCCATTCGGGAATTTCAAGTTCTGTACATGTCATGCGGTATGCAGCTCTTGCGGACAATCTCTGGGCTTCCATCAGCTCTTCCCGATCCAGTTTGCCGTCTTTAACGAACCCCATGACGTTGACTGTGGTCAGATTGCACATGCCTTTAGAGTCCAGAAGGACTTCGCCGCAAGGATTGACGCCGTTGAAGTTTGGACGCCGCCTTGCGCCTGCCTCACCATTGACCCAGCCCGGTTCTCCGGAATAGCGCATCTGCTCCAGATGCCAATGAAGCTGTTCCCGGGTAGGTTTTTGCGTATAATAAATGGAGTTGTTGCTCATCTGGCGATGTGCAATTTCCGTATCGATTACCCACTTTTCATCCACTTTTTTATAGAGCTCATTCTTCGCCTGGATACACTCTTTGTCGTCGGAATCGATCAAGACGATCTCCGCCGTTCTGCGCACCCCGCCTACTACCACGTTCTCACCGATGATATTGGCGATATCGAGACAATCGATAGGCATTAACTTCACTTTGTTGGTAGTGGACCGGCTTGCGGCTTTTTCGACCACCTTGCTGATCTTTATGAACATGTTCTTCATACTGGAATGACCGCTGGCCGTTCCGCCGAAAGTTTTCAATCTTTCACCCTTGTTTCTCACCTGATCGTAGTTCAGAATGATTCTCTTAATTTTACGATATTCGGTGCTGTAATGCACTTTAAGGAAATAGTCCAGGGCCTGCACCCATCCTTCCTTGCTGTCACCTATTAAAATCTTCACCGTATCGTTGTGAGTGAATTCCAGCGAAGTGCTGTCCTGTCTCAGGGCTTTCGGCACCGGCGTATAAGATTCATGTATGATTTCTATATCCGTGCGCACCATGGGAAGCTTTTCAACGTCGGATTTCAAAACGCGGACACCCACGCCGGAACCCACCATGAGCAGGTAAAATATGTCCTTGAAGGCGGCAAAGCTGTCCACCACCTGAAAAGAGCAGTTGAAGTTAGCCATTGGATAATACTTGGCCACATCCGTACTCCCCACCCAGAGTGTCCTTCCGGAAAGAAACTGCTTCAGTTCGAAGACGTTTCTGTATAACTTTTCGGCTTCCTCTCGTGATGTAGGAACCAGGCTGCAGTTATATTCTACCGCCCGACGCACCGTCTCCCACCAATACTCCCGTCTCTGCTCATCCGGCAGCCATCTTGAATAGGTCCGGTAATATACAAAGTTTCCGAGCTGGTTCATCGGCGAAGGCACATGTTTGAAAACGCTGATAAACTCGTCGGATATAATGCGTCTGTCCCTGCGTTTTCTGGCGTCCCTTGTCTTATCCCTCTCATAGCGGTAGATGATGTACTTTTTGGCAGCGTCTTTCCTTTCACTGGCCATTAAAAAGTCTTCCACCAGATCCTGGATATCTTCAACGTTGATCTTTCTTTCGGCCCTCTCTATTTGTTTTTCTATAGCTTCCGCAATATCCTCCGCCAGTTGTTCATCAATGCCTTGTTTGGTTTCCGACATGGCATTTATTATTGCGGTCTTGATTTTGTTCCGATTGAAATTGACTTCCGATCCGTCTCGCTTGATTACCGTTTTCATAATCAGTTCCTCCGATTCTTCGCATGCTCTATATTTCTAATACCACATCATGTAGGATATTATCTCTTTGTGTAGCCCATTATATAGTATAACCCCGGGTTAATCAACAACAAAATACATTCAAAATATTTATATGAAAAAGCATGGCATTTCCGCCATGCTTTTGCCCTGCATATATTTTTTGCTTTCTCACTATTATATTATACAGTACCTTTCATACTGCTCTCAATCATACAACTCCCAACGGCATCCCATTATATTATTTCGCTCTGGCCTTTGCATTATCCAGATGCATGGCCGCTGCAGCCATTCCTTTTTCCGTATCCTTTTCGACGAAAGCATTGTAAATCTGCTTATGCTCTTTCAGCACCTCCTCTAGATAACCGTCCAGATAGGCGCTGTTGCTTTCCGTTTCCTTTAAGTAAAATTGATAGGTGGAGAGGGTGTGCTCCAGCATTCGATTGCGAGACGCTTTGTAAATGAGATTATGGAATTGCATGTTGATATTCAGCATTTTATCCGCTTCCTTCTTCATCGTGTAAAACTCCATAAACTCATAAGCCTCTTCCAGCTTTTCCATTTCCTCTTTGGTGATCCGCTCAATGGCCCATTTTACCGCCAAAATCTCATATGCCTTTCGCATCTCATAGAGATCTTCAATGTCTCTTTTACTAAGACCCACCACAAATGCGCCTCGATTGGGAATCGTTTCGATAAGTCCTTCCACTTCCAACTGGCGGAACGCTTCGCGCACCGGAGTGCGGGAAAGTCCGAACTTGTCGCAAACCTGCTGCTCCGAAAGCTTTTCCCCGGGACGCAGCTTGCCTCGAAGTATGGCGCTTCGAAGCTCGATAAAAATGCTTTCGGAAAGAGGCTGGCCTGTAATTCGAATACTGGATGATACTTTCTCCATCCTCTTACCCTCTCACTTTCTCCAGAATGTAATCGGCCATTTCAGCTCCAGTAGCTCCGTCCGGCCTTCCGGTAACCACTATTTTACGCTCCTTGATAGTGCAGGTTTCAATAGCCTCCAGCAGTTTTTCTCCGTGTTTCTGATATCCGATATGGCTAAGCAACATTGCTCCCGCACGGATTACGCTGCTGGGGTCCGCATATGCCGCTCTGCCTTCCTCCACCATTCTGGGCGCGGAACCGTGAATTGCCTCAAACATTGCATAGCGGGTTCCCAGGTTGGCGCTTCCTGCCGTACCCACTCCTCCTTGCAGCTCTGCAGCTTCATCGGTTAAAATGTCGCCGTACAGGTTGGGAAGGATGAAAACTTCAAATTCTCTCCTCCTCTTCTCATCCAGGAGCTTGGCAGTCATAATATCGATGTACCAGTCATCGGTCTCAATGTCGGGATATTCTTTTGCAACAGCCTTGCATACATCCAGGAATTTCCCGTCTGTGGCCTTCACCACATTGGCCTTGGTTACGATGGTAACCTTTTTCTTGCCGTTGCGCCTAGCATACTCAAATGCAAGGCGGGCGATTCGTTCCGTACCCGGTGTGGTAATGACGCGAAAATCAACGGCAAGATCATCGGTTACATGGATTCCGCTGCTCCCCATGGCATAAAGGCACTCCGTGTTTTCCCTGAAAAAGGTCCAGTCGATGCCCAGTTCAGGCGCTTTGACGGGGCGCACGTTGGCAAAAAGATCCAACTCTTTGCGCATGGCCACATTGGCGCTTTCCACATTGGCCCATTTATCTCCCTTCCTTGGAGTCGTGGTGGGGCCTTTAAGCAGCACGTGACACTTTTTGATCTCTTCAAGCACATCATCGGGAATTGCCTTTCCTGCTGCGTGACGGTTTTCAATGGTACAGCCGTCTATAGTGCGAAATTCCACTTTGCCTGTCTGGACTTCTTCCTTCATAATTTCCTCCAGCACCCGCCTGGCATGGGCAGTGATCGTAGGGCCTATTCCGTCCCCGCCCATGACGCCGATTATGATTTTATCCAAACTTGTATAATCCACAGGAGTCTGGTTTTGCTTTATTCTCTCAATGCGCGCCAGTTGCTCCTCTATGATTTTTTCGAATACTTCTGTATGCTTCATTGTCTTCTCCTTCACTTGTCCTAATGCTTTGCTCGCCTTATTTGCCTGCTGCTTCTTTAATCATGTTGATCTTCCCGCCTGCTAAAAGAATTGCACGCTCTTCAGGAGTAAAATTACCGTAGATTTTATACTCTTTTCCCGTATCCAGATTCTTGACGATGATATTATCTTCCTCAACTGCCTGCCTTGCGTTTTCGATTCGAAGTCTATGATCCAATGAGAAATCGTCGTAATCCTCAGGGTTGGCAAAGACCAGCGGTATGATCCCGCTGTTGATCAGGTTGGATCGATGGATTCTCGCATAGGATTTTGCTATGACGAACCGAATTCCCAGATACAGTGGTACCAGTGCGGCATGCTCTCTGCTGCTTCCCTGTCCGTAATTGGCACCTGCGATGATGGCGCCATTCTCGGCCACCTTACAGCGGGCAGGGAAACCCTCATCGATGGTGTAGAAACAATAATTGGACAGGTGAGGGATATTGGATCGGTACGGAAGCAGTTTTGCGTTGGAAGGTATGATGTCGTCCGTAGTTATATTATCTTGCCCCACCAGCACAACGCTGCCTTCAACCATGTCTTCCATCGGTTTGTTCAGCGGGAAAGGCTTGATGTTGGGTCCCATAACCACGGGTGTGTTCTCTTTATTGAAACCTTCCGGATATACTATATAATTATCGTTTTTATCAAAGATCGTCTCTTCAATCTCAGGGAGATGGATCCCTGTCTTCCTGCCGTCGGTCAAGACTCCCTCTATGGCCGAAATGGCTGCCGTTTCCGGGCTTACAAGGTAAACCTGTGCATCTGCCGTACCGCTGCGCCCTTTGAAGTTGCGGTTGAACGTTCTCAGAGATATGCCGCCGGACCTTGGGGCTTGTCCCATTCCGATACATGGACCGCAGGCGCATTCAATCACCCGGGCCCCCGCTTTTATCATGTGAGCCAGGGCGCCGTTTTCAGCCAGCCTGGAGAGAATTTTACTTGAGCCCGGAGAAATGACCAAGCTCACATCCGGGTGTACTTTTCTTCCTTTAAGGATCTCCGCAACCTTCATCAGATCCGTATAGGATGAGTTGGTACAGCTTCCGATGGCTACCTGATGAATGGTAATCGGCCCTATTTCCTCAACGGAAGCCACGTTGTCGGGGCTGTGAGGCTTTGCTGTCAAAGGCACAAGCTCGGAAAGGTTCACTTCCAGTATTTGATCGTATTCCGCATCAGGATCCGCAGACAGGGGTACATAATCTTTTTCCCTGCCCTGAGATGCAAGATACGCCCTCGTCTTTTCGTCGCTGGGAAAAATAGAAGTGGTGGCACCCAGTTCTGCCCCCATATTCGTAATGGTTGCCCGGTCCGTTACCGACAAAGTGGCTGCTCCCTCACCGAAATACTCAAGCACTTTGCCGACCCCGCCCTTTACGGTAAGCACACGGAGAATGTGCAGGATTACATCCTTTGCCGATACCCAAGGCTGCAGCTTCCCTGTCAGCTTAACTCCCACGACCTTGGGTACCTGGAGAGTATAGCTTCCCTGTGCCATAGCCACGGCCACATCCAGCCCGCCTGCACCGATGGCTATCATGCCTAAACCACCCCCGGTAGGAGTGTGGCTGTCAGAGCCGAGAAGGGTCTTCCCGGGTATACCGAAATTCTCCAGGTGAAGCTGATGACAAATCCCGTTGCCCGGTTTGGAGAACAGTATACCGTGGCGTTTTGCCACACTCTCGATGAAGGCGTGGTCGTCGGCATTTTCATATCCGGTCTGCAATGTGTTGTGATCGATATATGCCACGGACAGTTCCGTTTTGACTCGATCCACATTCATGGCCTCTAATTGGAGATAGACCATGGTTCCCGTTGAGTCCTGGGTCAAGGTCTGATCGATGCGGACGGTAATTTCCTCACCGGGTTTCAAGTTTCCGCTTATCAGATGGTCCTTCAATATCTTGTAAGTAATTGTACCTTTCATGTCCCTGCGTCCTTTCTATTAGCTAAGTATTATGGAGTTTGAAATCACTCTTAACCAATAACAGCGCTTATCGCATTTGATTTCATTATATCCATTGCGTCGATTGTATTCTTGTATACAATTATACCCCCTCTCCTTTTACCTGTCAACAAAAACAGGTGAAACGACAGAAATGGGCCAAGCCCGGAAACGGGTTTGGCCCAACCATTAATTCGATCATTAAACAATCATTGATGCTTTAATTTTGCTTACTGCTAAAAGCGTTAAAACAGGTTTGCAAAGATCTCCCTGATCTCATCTCTCTCAAGGTGCACGTAGTTGTTTGCCAGGAGTCTCTGCTGATTGGCGATGGTCATATCTGTGAATTCGTCGATCTGAGCTTCAACCATGCCATACTCTCTCAAGGGTTTCTTCACTATGAGCTTGTTGAGGAAGTTCTCAAGCTCTCCGTAAACGTCGCCATCAGGATCGCATCCCAGTGCATCGGCAAATATCTTCGTAGCTTGTACGATCTTTCCTTTCGGATTCTTGCGCATGTACATCTTGAATACTTCTGTAAAGAACTGGTAGTTAGCTTCACCATGAGGAACGTGGAAAGCACCTCCGATAGAATAGGACAGAGCGTGTACCGCAGCGCAGCCCGCATTTCCGAAAGCGATTCCCGCATAGTTGGACGCGAGGACGAAATCCTTCAAATACTTGAATCTTTCATCTTCTCCCTTGGCAACGATCTCTTTATATCCGTTCATAATCATCTCGATGGCCTGCAAGGAATACATCTCGGTGAAAGGAGATGCCTTCGGCGAGAGGTAAGATTCAATGGCGTGAATCAGTGCGTCAACGGAGCTGGTGACAAAGAACTTATAAGGAAGTCCGTTGATGCTTTCGGGTACGAGAACTGCAACATCTGCATAAGTTTCTTCTACTGCAATTCCCTTCTTTGTTTTAAGAGATTTGAGCTCTGCAATGGCCACATTCGTCACTTCGCTGCCCGTTCCGCAGGTTGTGGGAACGGCTATCAGCTGTTTTTTCTTTACAGGCGCCACTGCACCGGTAAACAAGTCCACGGATTTCTCGGGAACATCCAGGGCTAATATTTTGCAGATATCGACGATGGTGCCGCCTCCGAAAGCGATAATGCGGTCAAAATCGTATTTCTTCATTTCCGCCGCCATGGCGTCAATCATCTCATCGGAAGGTTCTCCTGTTCCGAATTTCTCCTGGAAAATAACATTGGTTTCAATTCCAAGAGGTTTCATATATGGCGTGTAAAGCCATTCATTGGTTACTACCAGATCCTTTTTTCCTACTTTGAATTCATCGTGAAATTCTTTAAACGTGTCAAAATAATATATCTTGGGAACAACTCTCAGTGCCAGCATCTCCCTACCTCCTTAAATTATAATTTTTCACAGAAACGACGTTCAAATTCTTCTGCTAACTCATTGCGGAAATCCGGATGAGCGATGTTGATTAAGTTTCTTGCACGCTCTCTAAGGGATTTGCCCTTCAGCGCTGCAATGCCGTACTCTGTAATCACGTAATCCACATCGTTTCTCGATGTAGTAATCGGTGCTCCGTGTTCCACGAAGGCGACTATTTTGGAGATCACAGTACCGTCTTTCTTCGTTGTAACGGACGGCATGGCAATGATGGCTTTTCCGTCGTCGCTCATGGCCGCACCGCGAACAAAGTCTACCTGGCCGCCAACTCCGGAGAACTGGCGAAGGCCCATTGCCTCTGCAACTACCTGACCGTGAAGGTCTACTTCAATTGCCGAATTAATGGACACCATTTTGTGCTGCTTCATGATAACCGCAGGATGGTTGGTATAGTCTACCGTTCTCATTTCCACAGCGGGATTCTCATTAGCAAAATCATAGAGTTTTCTGGTTCCCATGAGGAAGGTAACCGTCATCTTTTCCTTATCGAAGTTTTTATATTTTCCGGTTATAACGCCCTTTTCATAAAGAGCCATGGTTCCGTCAGAAATCATTTCAGAGTGGATTCCGAGATCCTTTTTATCATCGAGGAACAGCATAACCGCATCGGGGATACCGCCTATCCCCAGCTGCAGGGTGGATCCATCCTCGATTAAAGACGCACAATAGCGACCGATCTTTTCTTCTACCTCTGTGATCTTAGGAGATTTTATTTCAAACAGGGGTGTAGAAGCTTCAACGATATGATCGAAATCATCCACGTGCACCATATCTCCAAAGGTCCTGGGCATCTGGTCGTTTACCTGAACTATTACGGTTCTTGCCGATTTTATGGCCTGCCAGGTATAGTCAACAGACGTTCCCAAGCTGCAATAGCCCTTTTCATCCGGCGGGGATACTTGGGCCATAGCCACATCGCACTTAAGCTTCCCGTCGCGGATCAGTTTGGGCACTTCATGGAAGAAGGCCGGTGTGAAATCTGCCCTACCTTCCTCGACGGCACGCCTGATATTGGCGCTGAGGAAAATAGGATTTGCACGGAAATGCTTTTCCATGCCCGGTTGGGCATAGGCGCCGCTGCCCAGGCTCACCATGTGTTTTATTTCCACATTCTCGTATCCGTATTTTTCCGCACAATTCACCATGGCTTCAACCAGCACCGGAGGTTCCCCGACGCAGTGAGCCAAAAACACCGAATCTCCGCTTTTAATATGCTTTACTGCCTCTTCCGGAGCACATAATTTCCTCTTATAATCATCCTTCCAGCTCAAAGTATTACCTCCTCTTTTAATCGTTGATTTATGTCACATTGTTGCTCTGTCACTTCTATTTGGCATCGTCCGCCAAAGATAGCTGACCTTCAAGCTCCTCGATGACTCGTTCCACATGGCTGACATCCCAAAGCTTGATATTGCCTCTTTTGGTCGTATACTGGCTAAATGACGCACAACAATTTGTACAGCCACCGAAGATCAACAATATGTCGTATACAATTCCCTCCTGTGCATACGCAAACTCTATACGGCCTTCGAAATGCTCTTTAAGTTGCTCTAAAACCTTTCTCCTTTCGAATCTGGGATTACAGCCACCGCAAAACTTAACTCCACAAAACAACATTTATAATGCTCGCTCCAAATTATTTTAATTTTTGAAGGACGGTTCCAAAGGAACCGTCCCTCACATCACATTAGCACATTAATCTTATTTGATGCCTGCAAGGACCTTTGCAAGCTCCTTCTTGGCTTCCAGGTTGCCTTGTCTTGCAATCATGATTCTCTGTGCTTGCGGAGAACCGGCTCCGTGCAGCGATTCGGTTCTGTAACCTACAGCTGCAGTTCCAAGTGCCATATTCTCGATGAAGCGGAGAATCCTCATCCTGTGCTCTGTGGGAACTCCGGGAGCTCCTTTGAAGAACTTGTTGCACAGTTCGCCGATGGTTTCACCCTTCCTGCCCACTTTCAGATCGGACTTGAAGTCCTTCTCCGAAGGCATGGTAACCATCAGGCCGCCTGCGATGTCTTCTGCCAGTCTGACGATCTCATAGGGGAATCTGGTGACGTTCTGCTTGCAGACGTTGGCCAAAAGCATATCGATCTCGTAGTTTCCTGCTTTTGTCGGATAGCCTTCCGAGGAGCATGCGATGCCGCAGCAGTAAAGTGTTTCATTGAGATGTGTCATTTCGATGAGCTTATCTTTAATGTGGGAAGCTCTGCTGACTCCGTTATAATCTGCCGCCAAAGCAGCTGCACCGATGAGAACGTCGCCTACGCCAACCTTGCAGCCGCCGTAGCTCTGTCTGTGGTAACCGGCGAATCTCTCAACCAGCATTCCTGCAAAATCCCACTCTTCACACATGAAAACTCTTTCCCAGGGAACAAACACGTCGTCGAATACAACGAGGGCTTCCTGACCGCCGAACTCTTTGTTGCCCAGATCCACGTCTGCGCCTTCCTCCAGCTTTCTTGTATCGCATGACTGTCTGCCATAAATCATGAACAGACCTTCAACGTCTGAAGGAACCGCAAAGGATACCGCATAGGCTTTGTCAGCTTCGGGAAGGGAAATAGTGGGCATAACCAGATGCTCATGAGAGTTGATGGAACCTGTCTGGTGGGCTTTTGCACCTCTGACTACGATACCGTCATCTCTCTTTTCAACTACATGAACGTAGAGATCGGGATCTTCTTGCTGGCTGGGAGCTTTGGACCGATCGCCCTTGGGATCGGTCATGGCGCCGTCTACCGTAAGATCGTTCTCCTGAACGTATTTCAGATATTCAACAAATCTCTTGTGATATTCAGTGCCGTATTTCTCGTCAATTTCATATATAGTAGAATACAAGGCATTGAACGCATCCATACCTACGCATCTTTGGAAGCAGGAACCGGTCTTTTGTCCCAAGAGCCTCTGCATCTTAACTTTTTTACGTAAATCATCTGTGCTCTGATGTAAGTGACAGAAACGATTTATAACTTCACCGGTAAGATTGGATTTCGCTGTCATGAGATCTGCATATTCTGGATCATGGGCCAGGTCATAAGTCATTTTGACGGAGTTAATGGACGGACGAATAATCGGATGATCAACCCAGTTGTCCACTTTTTCGCCGAACATATACACTCGCGTTTTGAGTTTCCTCAAACTCTCAATATATTGATCCCCTGTCATCAACATTTTTCATCCACTCCTTTTCTTATTCTTTATATATGACAACAGTAGCTATTAAACACCATATTAATTAATAATTATGCAATTCTTGTGCCATAAAAACAAGAAATACACTACACTTCCTTGCGCAATATCTTCTTAGCCATGTCTATCAGGTCATCGCTTACAGAGGTGTCTAAAACTACGTCTTCCAGCTCTGGAAGGGCTTCCATCAGAATCTGTTTAACCACATCTTCGATGGTATATTGAGCAGAAGGACAACTGCCGCAGGCTCCGGTCATTCTCACTTTTGCGACATTATTCTCAAGTGCTGTAAGTTCTGCACCGCCGTAATGCCTTGCCAGCAGTGGGTTAACCTTCTCTTCCAGCAGCTGTTTAATCCGTTCCTCCAAACAAATCACCTCCATTACTAGTATAGTTTTTATACCCGCAATATTCAAGTGGAAACAAATATGTGAAATTATATTATAATTGCTAAATTGTTATTAAATGTTTTTTTCAGAGGTTCATTTTGTCATGTTTCTATATTATGTTATATTTTGTGGCGTATTGGAAATTTATTTCTGGTTTTCGGAAATATGTGACGTCTATGTATCGTTACATGTGTCAATCCGGGACATCAAAATACAATCTTTTGGCGCATCGAGCGCCATATTTGCCCTTAGATTTCTCCGGGCTCAAAACAGCCACGGAGACAGATTCCGTGGCTGTTTTTAATAACATATTTCATTTGTTTATTTTATAAGCATTGAACCTTCTTTTTCTATGGTCTCGTAGCTCATATCCTTATAAGCAGGCACCTTTTCGCCTAATGCCCGGAAGACATCTTCCGCAGACTGTAATCCGGTCTTCTCTCCGAGCCGCGCCAGCAATGAACCTAAAATCTTGCTATCGGCCAGCGCCACTCCGGGGGCCTGAACAGCCTTGCGTATCCGCTGTACACGGCCTTCCATATTGGTAAAAGTGCCATTGGCTTCCGCAAAGGCCGCCGCCGGCAGAACAACATGAGCAAGTTTCGCCGTCTCGTTAAGGGTGATATCCTGCACTACTATGAAGTCACATTGCTTCAACGCCTCTTCCACACCCTCGGCTTTCTTCTCCTCGTCCAAAGGATTCTCTCCCATCAGGTAAAGCGCCTTTATCCTTCCGGTCTTCAAAACGTCAAGAACCTTACTGTTCTTCATGGGCACAACTTTTACACCTTCCGCCGCTATTGCTCCGGAAGCTCTGCAAATCGCTTCCGCTCCTTTGCCCTGATCCGTGGAAGCATCTGCAAGAACTGCTGTTTCCTGCCACTCAGGTTCTTTTCCGGTAACAGCTTCCACCAGTTTATTCAGCATGAATTTCGCTTCATTGCTGACCATGTGCCCGGCAAAGGCTGCGAATGCTTCGGCTTCGTTACCGTCTCTCAGAGCGGAAAGCTTTGAGGCGATGACATCTATAGCTTCTTCCCATGAAACTTCCACCAGTTTGCCGTCTTTTCTGACCAGGGGCTTGCTCAGCCTGTCTTCTGCATAAAGCTTCCGGTAACCGAACTTGCCCTTGACGCAGAGAAGTCCTTTATTTGAATCACCGAAAGCCGGTTCCACGGCCACCACCTTAGTGCCGTTAAGCTTGAGATCCATTTGGCAGCCTACTCCGCACTCCGTGCAGGTGGTGCGAAGGGGAGTTGTTTCAAGAGGTATGGGTTTTGTATGGTCAACCTTGGGCAACAGCGCCCCTACCGGGCAGAGACTGATGCAGTTTCCGCAGTTGATGCAGCCCGACTGCTCCAGGGGATTCCCCAGGGCCGGTTGCACCGTCGTGTCAAATCCTCTCTTAACAAGTCCCAAAGCTGTAACTCCCATAACTTCATGGCAAACGCGCACACAAAGGCCGCACAGGATGCACTTGTTGGGATCCCGCACCACGTAAGGATGATCGTCGTCGAATTCCAGACGGTTGATCTCTCCTGCCAGCCGGTCGGGTTTCACATCGTACTGATTTGCGTAATCATACAGCTTGCACTCGAAGTATTTGCCGCAGCCGCATTCAAGGCATCTATCGCCTTCATATTCGGCGTCGGATGGAGTATATCCCGCAACGATCTCCTTGAAGTTATCCTTTCTCTCCTCAGGACTCAACATACCCATTTTGGGACGGCACAGCCGCTCTCTGTCTTCAAAGGTTTTTTCGTCAATGTCGTCTCTGACCACTACATACGGCTTGCGATACCGGATCTTTTGCCCGGACAGATAAGCATCGATAATGTCCACCGATTTCACCGCATCGGCAATGGCCTCCACGGCAATGGATATCTTATCGTTGCCGCAGTCACCTCCGGCAAAAACGCCTTCCATGCTGGTCATATAGGTTTCCGGATCGTAGGCAAAGCCCTTCTTCCGGGTCAGATCAAGACCGTTAAAACCGTTAGGATCCACTGCCTGGCCGATGGCTAAAATCACGTTGTCTACATCCAAGGTTTCGGTCTTTCCTTCTACAGGAACAGGGGCTCTCCTGCCGCTGGCATCCGGCTCGCCCAGCTCCATGACCTGCAGCTTAATCTGCTTGACGTGGCCCTTTTCATCCTTGATAATTTCCAAAGGATTTCTCAGGTTTTTAAAGATTACGCCTTCTTCCTCGGCCTCGTCGATCTCGATTTGGTCCGCAGGCATTTCGTCTTTGGTACGCCTGTAAATATTGTATACCGTCTTACCGAGTCGTATGGCCGTGCGGCAGGCATCCATAGCCGTATTTCCGCCGCCCACCACAGCTACTACGTCGCCCAGCTCGATTTCCTCATTCTTGATGACCTTGCGCAGAAAATCGATTCCGCCCAGGACACCCTCTGCATCTTCACCGGGGCATCCGGTTCCCGTGGATACCCAAGCTCCCACTCCGAGAGCTACCGCATCGAAGTTTTTGCGGATTTCCTCAAAGGAAATATCTTTTCCCACATGGGTATTTGGCTTGAGGACAATGCCCATCTTCTCCAGCTGGGCCACCTCGCCGTCCACTACTTCCTTGGGTAATCTGTATTGAGGAATGCCGTAACGAAGCATACCGCCGAAATGCGGCATGGATTCAAAAATGGTCACGGCGTGTCCCTTTTGTCTCAAATAATAAGCCACGGAAAGGCCGTAAGGGCCACCGCCGATGACAGCAACTTTTTTGCCGGTCTCGGGAGCTACCGGAGGAATATATGGATCGTCCCCTTCCATATCCGCCGCAAAGCGCTTCAGCCAGGCGATGGATACGGGTTCATCCACCAGCTGTCTCCTGCAGTGGTCTTCACAGGGGTGAGGACACACCCTGCCGATGCATCCCGGAAGGGGGATTCTTTCCTTTATCAGCTTTACAGCCGCCCTGTATTCGCCGTTTGCGATGAGTCCCACATAGCCCTGGCAATCGGTCCCCGCGGGGCAATTGAGCGCACAAGGAGGTCTGCAATCTCCCACGTGATTGGAGAGCAATAGCTCCAGGTTTGTCTTCCTGGATTCTAATACTCGCTCTGTCTTTGTATTTACTACCATGTCGGGTGCGATCAAGGTAGCGCAGGCTTTCACCATTTTGGGATTACCTTCCACCTCGACTACACAGATGCCGCAGGCGCCGTAAATCTCCACTCTGTCATCGTAGCAGAGGGTAGGAATGTCTATTCCGTTGTTTCTTGCAACGTCCAGGATCGTCTGGCCGGGCTGACCCAGGCATTCCTTTCCGTCAATCGTAATCTTTATGTTCTCCATTTTTATCCTCTCCTCTAGTCTCTCAGGATGGCGTTGAATTTGCACACTTCTTCGCACTTGCCACATTTTATGCACTTTTCCTGATCGATAACATGTTTCTCCTTGACCTTTCCGCTGATGGCATTCACTGGACATTTCCGCGCACAGAGCGTACATCCTGTGCAGTTATCAAGTATTGTAAAGGTTAACAGAGCCGTGCATGAATGAGCTGTGCACTTGCGCTTATATATATGATCTTCATACTCGTTTCTGAAGTAGCGGATTGTAGTCAAAATTGGATTGGGCGCAGTCTGACCCAGCCCGCACATGGAACCGTCCTTGACCTTTTGCGCCAGTTCTTCCAAAAGCTCTATATCTCCGTCTCTACCTTCGCCCCGGGTGATCCTTTCCAGGATTTCCAGCATCCGCTTGGTGCCGATACGGCAGTAATTACACTTTCCGCAGGACTCCTTCCTGGTGAAGTCAAGGAAATACCTGGCCATATCCACCATACAGGTATTTTCATCCATGACGATCATTCCGCCGGATCCCACGATGGCGCCGGTTTTTGTGATGGATTCATAGTCCACCGGCGTGTCTGCCAGGTCTGCGGGTATGCAGCCTCCTGATGGGCCTCCCATCTGCACGGCCTTAAATTCCTTATCATTTTTAATGCCGCCGCCGATTTCAAAGATAACGTCCTTGATGGGAAGTCCCATGGGAACTTCCACAAGGCCGCCTCTCTTGATCTTGCCGGCCAGAGCGAATACTTTAGTTCCTTTGCTCTTTTCCGTGCCCAGGGCTGCGAAAGCCTCTCCGCCGTTGGCTATGATGAAAGGTACGTTGGCAAAGGTCTCTACGTTGTTGATATTTGTGGGTTTACCCCAGAAGCCTTTCTGTGCCGGGAAAGGCGGCTTAAGCCTGGGCATGCCTCTTTCGCCTTCAAGAGACGCAATGAGGGCGGTCTCTTCACCGCAGACGAAAGCCCCTGCGCCGGCTTTGATGCGAAGATCGAAAGAAAAACCGCTTCCCAGGATATTCTTACCCAAGTAGCCTTTTTCTCTGGCTTGCTCCATGGCAATCTCCAGGCGAGAAATGGCAAGGGGATATTCCGCTCTTACGTAGATAACCCCTTCCGATGCACCGATGGCGTAGGCACCGATGATCATTCCTTCCAGAAGGGAATGGGGATCTCCTTCCAGAATGCTCCTGTCCATGAAAGCGCCGGGATCTCCCTCGTCCGCATTGCACACCATATATTTCTGATCGGCTTCATTCTGCCTTGCCGCATTCCATTTAAACCATGTGGGGAAACCGGCACCGCCTCTTCCTCTGAGCCCCGATATCTTCATCTCTTCGATTACTTCTTCAGGCGTCATGGAAGTCAAAGCTTTCTTTGTTGCTTGATAGCCTCCCGCATTAATGTACTCTTCGATTCTCTCCGGATTGATCACTCCACAATTGCGAAGCACAATTTTTTTCTGCTTTGACTGGAAACCCTGATCCACTTCAGGAATTCCGTATTCCCACACGGGTTCGCCGCCCACGATATGCCTGTTTACAATATCGGAAACCTTGTCCGGCTGTACCTTGACATACCGGATCTCCAGATTTCCTTCATCATCGTAAACGTCTACGATGGGCTCCAGATAACAGCTGCCGATGCAGCCTGTTTTTTCTATTTCCACATTCGAAAGCCCCAAATGGGCCAACTGCCTGGCAAATTCATCCGCAGTCTTCCTTGCGCCGGTAGCGACGCCGCAACTACCCTGTCCCACTAATATTTTCATTGCGCGACCTCCTGCTCTCTCTTCCTTATCTCACGGAGGATCGACTTGACCGAGTCCTTAGTCAGATTCCCGTAAGTCTCGTCCCCTTCCTTGTTTCTTATCATCATTACCGGAGCCAAACTGCAGCAACCGAGACATGCAACGTTGTTCAATGTAAAGATGCCGTCTTCTGTAGTCTCTCCGTCTCCGATTGACAGTTCTTCCGTAATTGCCTCTTCGATCATATCCGCACCGTTTACATGACATGCGGTGCCTTTGCATAACATGATGAGATTCTTTCCGATAGGTGATAATCTAAACTGGGTATAGAACGTGGCCACTCCATATATCTGCGCCGGTTTTAAACCTGTTCTTTCGGATATATAATTAATTGCATCCATTGATAAATATCCATAAATATCCTGAGCCCTCTGCAAGATTGTGATCAGGCTGCCGGGTATTTTGGCATATTCGTCAAGCACCGGTTCCAATTCACTGAAATCGGGTTTGTCGCAACCACCGTTACAGTAGCACCCGCCGTTCTCCAACGTCATTTTCTTTCCTCCTTTATAGGCAAATATGAGTCAAAAACATGCCTGAATATGTCTTTCGCTTTGCAAAAAATTCGTTCAGAAGTCAACACTATTATTATAAATCAAACTAGTAAATAATCAACCTTATTCGAAGGACTTTGGCAAATTACTACAATTTTACAGCGGTTCTTTCAAATTAATACGGCGCTTTCTAATTTTCCACCACAGTACTCCTGCAAATTTTTTTATATCCAGCTCCATTATGAACAGGCTCACAAGAAGCAAAGCCGCTCCCAAATACGCCCTGGGAGAGAGTACCTCTCCCGCGACAAAAAAAGCCACCAGTGCAGCAAATACCGGTTCCAGAGAAAATATCACTCCTACGTGGGAAGCGCTGGTATATTGTTGGGCGATGGTCTGGGCAACGAAAGAGAATCCGGTGCAGAAAACCGCTAAAACTAAAATTGAAACCCATACTTTGCCCGATGAGGGAAGCGCCGGGCTTTCAAAAACTGCGGAGAGAAACAGCTGGTAGATTCCGCAGAATCCCAACTGGTAAACACCAAGCTGGTAGACAATTACTCCTTCCTTCATCACCGCGCTCTCCGTAACAAGCAAATGCACTGCATATGCCACAGCGCAGAGAATGCAGAGGATATCACCTAGAGCAGGCCTTAAACTCTCGTTGAGGGTAAGAAATGCGATGCCCGCAAGGGCAAACACAACAGATATTATTAACTTTTTTTCGGCCCGCTGACCTTTGAAAAAGAACCCCATGACCGGAGTTATTACTACGGTGAGAGCACAGAGAAAACCTGCATTTGAGAGGCTCGTATACTTCACACCGAAGGTAGAACCCAAGTATACCACCATGAGAATGGCTCCCAGCAACGCAGCATATTTAAGAGTAATAACGTTGGTTGGCCTTAATCTTTTTCCTGTCAAAAGCACCGCCACAAGAAATGCGATAATAAAGCGTAAAGCATTGATGTTAAACGGATCCAGCTCTTCCAGGACAAAATCTGTCAACAGATAGGATATCCCCCAAAGCATGGTGACCAAAAGCAGTGTCAAATCGGCTTTTACCTGCGATTTCATATATGTTCTACTATCCTTTCTTTTTTCGAAAAAATATCCTTTTGTGAGTGTTGTGAAAGTGGATTTTTGCACAACTGTTAACGGGCGAACACAACAAATGTTTTACAATATTTTTTATAGATTGGCAATAAGCATTTCCAGGGCAAGCCTTTCATCCAAAAGCCCCGTTTTGATGTTTTTTTCCACATCAAAGCAGCAGCTGAGAATCCGACGAAGCTGGTCTACCGAATAAAGCCTTGAATTCTCACCGGCAATCTTAACCCGGTATTCGTGAGCTCCTGTGGCAGTCTTTATTTCTCCTAAGCTTAAGCCCTCCTCCCGCATCTCCTTAACCATGAGAATCAATTCATAATGGGAGCAGATTAGGGCCAAAAGCCTGTACACGTTCTCTCCCGAGGCCAGAAGATTATGCAGAAGCAAAAGGGCTTCGTCCTTCCGGTTATTGGATATGGAGTTGATCATATCAAAGACATAGGTCTCCGTATTACCCGACAGCGCCGCCGCCACATCGCTCAACCGGATTACATCATCGTCACAGTGGGCTATCAGTTTTTTTATGTCGTTATCCAGATTGTAAAGCGTATAGTCGGACTGCCTGTCCATATATCCAGACATAGCAATCATATGACTGATAACCCCTGCGGCTGCTGTCTTTCCCCATTGCTTCAACCGTTTCTGGATAAAGCTTCGGATTTCGCTTTCCGAAAGCCGGCCGAACTCGTAACAAGCTCCGGCAGCTGAGATAGCTTTATACAGCTTCCTCCGTTTATCCACCGAATCCGCAGTCAGAATCAACAGACAGCTGTCGGGCAGTTCTTTCAGATACTCTATTAAAGCTTTTTCTTCAGCTTCGGTATAGCTTTCTTTGATGCTCTCCCCGCCTGCGGGAAAATCCTCGACTATTACGACCCTCTTTTCCGATAGCATGGGCAAGGTTTCACACTGCTCTATTATGGCTTCTACCGTGGCCGCTTCTCTCTCCAGCCTGGAGCAGTTCAACTGTCTCAGGGTGGGCTCCACATAGTGCTCCACAATGAGATCCGCTGCCCAACGAACCAGATATTGTTCCTCTCCATAAAAAAAGAGAGGGTTTCCCAAACCTTCCTTTAAATCCTTCTGGATCCTCTTGAATGCATGTTCTTTCGTTTTCTGAGTCCTTGTTGCCAATTTGAGACCTCTCGGAAAAAGGGATTATATCATGGTGCGAAAACGGACGCCGGTCTTTCTTACGTCAAGGAGTACGGCGCCGTGGCGATCATTTCTAAAGACGATTATACCCTTTTTCTCCAATTTTTCAATTACATCCGGATGCGGATGCCCGAAATTATTCTTCCCCACCTGTATCACCGCCGCTTGAGGAGACACTGCATCGAGGAACTGATCCCCTGTTGAAAACCTGGAACCGTGGTGGCCCACCTTTAAAATATCCGCCCTGAGCATTTCATGAGAAGCCTTTTTGTAAGAATCCATGAGCAACCTTTCGCCTTCAAAGCCCATGTCCCCTGTCACCAGCAGTGAAATTCCCTTGTAACTCACTCGCAGCACCAGGCTGCAAAGATTTTCGTCCGCTTCTTCCGAAATGAGCTGCCATGATGTTTCTTCGTCATGGATGTTCGGATAAAGAATATCGATATAGATGTCATCTTCTATATGAAGCCTGTTCCCGGCTGCCACGTAAATCATTTGCGTCTCATCAAGACCGGTGTCATAGAGGATTTCTTCTTCCTTAATGCGGTTTGCATGGTAAACTGCCAGCTTCCTCACTGGCATGAGCCTGCAAAGAGATGCAATTCCGCCGTAATGGTCCTGGTGAAGATGGGTGACGACAGCCAAATCCACTCTGTCCACACCGTTTTTAAGCAGATATGGCAGCAATACTTTTTTGCCCGTATCGTAATCTGTACTCCCCCCTCCGTCGATAAGAATGTTCTTCCCCGATGGAGTTCGCAGGTGTATGCAGTCGCCCTGCCCCACATCCACAAATACAATATCCGCCCTCCTCTCATTTTCGCCCATAATATAAGGTGACACGACGGAAATGCAGAGTATGAAGATGCAGATGCTGACAATCAAGACCTTGTTTCTGTTACGGTACAAGATCCAGAAACTCTCCGACGTGAAAAAGAAAAACAAACCGTAATATATTACCAACATCCACACGGAGGGCGATTTAACGGTCATGGAAGAAAACCCAACCTCTCCCGCAAAGCGATTCAGCTGAATCATGATTTCAATCAAGAGTTCTGCTGCCGTTGCCCCAAAGCCGAATAAAAAACCTTGATTAAAACTCAGCGCTATAAGCCCCATTCCCAGGGGCAGAATCAACCCGGCCAGCATAATTACAGGAAAGTTGATCAAAAATGCCGAAAATGAAAAGTACTGGAAGTGATATGCGGACGCAGGGGCCATACCCGCTTGTATTATGAATAGAGGTGCGGCAGCGTGCAGCAAAGCCGCAATCCGTTCATAACGTTTGTTTTCATTCAATTTCTCAATTTTGCTCACCGCCAAGGGAAGGGCAAAGGCTAAAGTGAACACCGCCAAATAGGAGAGTTGAAATCCCAGACTGAAAAGATAGAAGGGATTGTAAAGCAGCATGAGAAAGGCAGAGAAACTGGTGCAACAGAGCAGGTCGTACCTTCTGTGCAGGAATTTGGAAAGAATATGAACGATAATCATCAGAAAAGCCCTTACCACTGTATCGGAGAAATTGGCCAGAGCTGCATAAAAGAACAGAATTCCTGAAGCACAGGCGGATACGATGGGATTTCTGCGGTTTCGGAAGAGTCTGCATATGTAGACATAGATGATGCTTACGTGGATACCTGAAACTGAAAGGATATGAGCGCAGCCGTTTCGTTGAAAATCCTCATAGATCTCGTCGTCTATGTGAAGCTTGTCTCCAAAAAGGATGCCGAAAAGCAGAGCTTTGGCATCCCGGTCCATGAACCTGTCAAGGGAATCGGAAAAACTGTATTTCAGTTTGCCCATTGCAGCAATTGCCCTATTCCCCCGTTCGGCAATCTCCAGATGAGAGTCGCTGGCGGTTATAATTCCCGCTATCCTTCTCGTCTTTAAATAAAGTTTATAGTCGAACAGACCCGGATTCCTCGATCCTGACGGAAGGCTTAACTTACCTTTCACCTGCACCTTATTTCCGAACAGATCAGATATCGTCTCGTGGGCCACACTCACATCCCCGCCTTCATCTGCACTCATCCCTCGTTCTTTCGTCGAAAAGGCCAGGTTGACGATGAGTTTATCTTGAACGGTACCTGCAACATTCCCGCATTGCCATGAATCCGGTTTGAGCAAAAGCCGCAGGTAGTTCCCCCTGTCTTCAACATTCAAGACCGTTCCCGTAACAGATATGACGTGATCCTCATAATTGGCTAAAGGCTCGGGGCGGCTGTCATGCAGGTGAAAATAACATGCCCCCATAAGCGCCATGGTCAAAAAGATGCACAGGTGTTGTTTTCTCAGCAATAAGGAAGGCAGAGCAAGAGTCCCGAACAAAGAGACCGTCCACCAAAAACCGAGATAATATCCAGTCCAAATACCGCCGGCAAAAGCGGCAAAAATAAAAGCTATAGGTCTTCTCACTGCATTGTTTACAGCTTCCGTGTTCCCTTTGTTATTATTACCATATTTTAACTGTAATGTCAATTCTTATTTTTCAATTTTATGACAAAGTGAAACAAAACAAGGCTGATTGCTGTCAAACAATATGTGTATATGCTATAATTAAACCCTGCTGAACAAATGATAACTATAATAATGATTTATATTTGATATTTGTTCCGCTTTATTTGTGCCCTCACAGTCGAATGAAATCCCGAAAGTAGGTGTTTCCTTTGAGTGATAAATTCGATAATAAAGGCAATGGCTTTGATAATAGCAATGAAATCGACGAGTTTTTGAAACAGTTCGATGAAATCAAGAAAAACTTCGTAGCCGCCGATGGCGAAGCGAAAGATCCTGGAGTTCCCGCAAGGAGTGATAATAATTCAGCGGGAACGGATACCATGGTCTTTTCGCGCCGGGGAAAAAGGCTGAATAGAACCAGCGATGAGGGGTTGGACAGGAATTATGACGAAAGATTAAGCAGACCTCCCGGCAGCCCTCTCGACGAGAGATTGAACATAGCTGATGACGAAAGATCGAACAGAACTCGCAACGAGTTGGACAACAAGTTAGACGAATTATTTAATAGCTCTCTTGACAAAAGACCGAAGAGAGAGCGGGCGAAATATAAAGAGAGCGAGGAAACGGAAGGATTTGCAGCTAATGATATGGCTAAGAAAAAAAGAAAGAAAAGATATCGTTTAAATTTAAAGCGGCTGATAATCGCATTAATCTGTATCGCTGTTCTCGCCTGCGGAGCCGTGGGAGTCTGGGCTTTGACGGTTATAAGCAAGACGCCGCCCATCGATGCGGACAATATTTATTCCATGCTTTCAGAGAACTCGGTCATTTACGATGACGCAGGAAACGAAATAGAAAACCTGTTTGCCAGCGGAGCCGGCCTCAGGACCAATCTTAACTTCACTGAAATGCCTGAGGATTTGATCAACGCCTTCATCGCCATTGAGGACAAGACCTTCTGGGAGCACGGAGGTTTTAATATTGTGCGTATTCTCGGGGCAATCTGGGATAGTCTTACCTCAGGAGATTCCATCAGAGGGACCAGTACCATTACCCAGCAGCTGGCCAGGAACCTCTACCTGGAAGACACCATGACCGAGAGGTCCTTGAAAAGGAAGGTACAGGAAGCGTATTACGCCATACAGCTGGAACGCCAGCTTTCTAAAGAGCAGATAATAGAAGCCTATTTGAATACAATTAACTTAGGAAGCGGGGCCTACGGTGTTCAGGCTGCCGCCCAAACTTACTTTTCTAAAAATGTTGATGAGCTTACTCTTGCAGAGTGCGCCGTTTTGGCCAGCATTCCCAAGAGCCCCAGCAAATACTCGCCTCTCAGGCGATTGTACAACGAGGATATTACCGATCCTGAGTCCCTGGATTTCGTATATCGCGGAGATACCTTTAGCATATTTTACCAGGATGAATTTCTGGAACGGCAGAGATTGGTTTTGGCCTTTATGAAGGATCAAGGCCTTATAGACGAAGACCGCTACCAGGAAGCGATAAACCAGGACATAAGGGCTTCCATCAATCCCAATATAGAGGTTTCTTCGGAAATCAGCTCTTACTTCGCCGATTATCTGATCAATGAAGTAGTTGAAGATCTTATGCTCGAATACAATCTGAATGAGTCGGAAGCCAAGAACATGATTTACAACGGGGGACTGCGCATCTACAGCACCCTCAACGTTTCCATGCAAAAAATCGTAGAATCCGAATTCGACAAGAACGATAATTTCCCCAAGGTTACAGGACTGAACAAGGACAAGAACGGAAATGCAAGAGACTCTAGCGGAAACATCCTGCTTTATCATTACAGCAATATGTTCGATGAAGAAGGGAATTTCACCCTTAAACCGGATGAATACCGGATTAACGCCGACGGCTCCATGACCGTTTTCAAAGGAAATCGCCTCAATATCTACAGGACCGAAGTTCAAGGCAACGTGGAGTACAGCGTTGAATTCAAGAGCATATATACGGTGGAAGACGGGACTTTCTATACTATCCCAACCGGCTATATATTGATTCCCTCAAAGTTCAAAAGCAGGGATGACGAAGGCAATCTTATCATTCATAAAGACTTTTTCGGTGAGGACTGCCCCTTTACTTTAACGGAAGAGGGCATGACCATACCGAAAGGGCATTACCAGCTCAAAGACAAGGTAATCCAACCTCAGTCCTCAATGGTCATAATGGATTACAAGACCGGAGCCATCAAAGCAATGGCCGGCGGTAGAGGTCTCAGCGGAAAGCTCCTGTTCAATCGGACAACGAGTACAAGACAACCCGGTTCTGCCATCAAGCCTATGGCTGTTTACGCTCCTGCCTTGCAATTGACCGTCGATATGGTGAAAAATAATGTGGTAGATGAAAACACCAAATTATGGACCGCAGCCACAGTGATCGATGACGCGCCTTTGGTCCTGGACGGTAAGCTATGGCCCAAGAACTGGTATTCCGGCTATCGCGGTCTGCACACCCTGAGGCGATCCGTGGAACAGTCAGTCAACGTGAATGCAGTGAAAGTCTTCCTTGAAATCGGTGCTCCCACTTCACTTTCTTTCCTTAAAAAACTGGGAGTCACTTCTGTGGTCGAATCCGGAAACGTAAACGATATGAACCCCGCCGCTCTGGCCTTGGGAGGAATGACCAAGGGCATCTCCCCCCTGGAAATGGCTGCCGGCTACGGTGCATTTGCCAACCAGGGGCTCTATGTTGAACCCGTATCCTATACCAAGGTTACCAATAAACGGGGAGAAATTCTGCTGGAAAGCAATCCGGACAAAGAACAGGTGATGGACCGCGGAGTGGCCTTCATTATGACCGATATTCTGAGGACTACGGTTACAAACGGCATTGCCGGTTCCGCTGCCATCGGTTCCCATCCCGTTGCCGGGAAAACGGGTACCACCTCGGATAACTACGACGCCTGGTTTGTAGGTATGACACCTCACTATGTAGGAGCGCTCTGGATAGGCAACGACATCAACATCGAGCTTTCTCAAGGAAGCGTTGCCGCAGCCAGACTCTGGGGCAAAATTATGAAACAGGTCCATTCCGGTCTTCCCTCCGCCAGTTTCCCGAAACCGGATAATGTGGTCACCGCAACCATCGACACAATGTCGGGTCTGCTTCCTTCGGAGTTATCCGAACTGGACCCCAGGGGAACCGTTAGAAGCGAGTATTTCGTAACCGGCACAGTGCCCACCGCTACGGACAACGCTCATGTTGCCGTGACACTCTGTAACGATTCGGGTTATTTGGCCACGCCTTATTGCCACAGTACGACAAGCAAAGTTATGGTAAGGCGGCCGCCGGGTTCCGTATTGTCATACGGAGGATTTACCGTAGCCGACATCGAATACGAAGCTCCGTCTTACTATTGCAACCGTCATAATTTCGATACAGCCACCTACCCCATCGATCCCAACACAGAACTGCAGCCCGATCCCTGGAGCGGAGGCCAAAACGGTATGCCGCCCTGGCACGGGCCGGACAACGGCAACAACAACAGAAACAACGGTAATAACGGGAACAACGATAATAACGGAAATAACGGCAATAACGACAATAACGGAACCGGAGGGCAGACTCCTCCTATTACCGACAGCAATCCGAATCCCGTTGTAAGCCCCGACGATTCAGAAAAACCTGAATGGTTGAACTGACAAAGTTAACGTATGGACTTCGGACTGAAGATAAGTGCAACGATATAACCGAATACCACCGCCGCCGCTACCCCTGCGGCGGTATCTTTTATACCTCCTGTAAGCGCTCCCATCAAGCCCTCTTTAGAAGCGGCTTCCATGGTTCCCTTAGTAAGAGTATAACCGAAACCGGGAAGCGGTACCGTTGCACCGCTTCCCGCCAATTCAACAAGTGGCTGATATAACCCTAAACCGGTCAGTACGGCTCCCAAAACCACAAACAACACCAGTATTCTCGGGGCGGTCAGCTTTGTGCCGTCCATTAAAAGCTGACCTACTACGCATATGCCCCCGCCTATAAGAAATGTCCACAAATAATCCATGGCATATTCCTCCGAAATTCATTTTCCGCACAGTTACTGCATAGCCTCAATCGCTACTGCATGGGCGATTCCGGGAATGGATTCACCTTGCTGGGAGCTTGTCGTCGATAAAAGAGCTCCTGTTGAGACCAGCAGCACCTTTTTCAGGGCTCCTCCCAGCATTGACTTGTATATGTGGCCTGCAAACACCGAAGCGGAACATCCGCAACCGCTTCCTCCGCTATGCACATCCTGCTCCTCATCATAGAGAAGAACTCCGCAGTCATCATATGCAGGGCTGAAATCTATCCCCAGGTTCTTTGCCATATCGATAAGGATCCGTTTGCCTATATGACCCAGATCTCCTGTCAAAATCAGGTCATAATAGCTCCACTCCCTGCCGGTGTCGAGAAGATGCCTGTAAATGGTGTCCAAAGCCGCCGGTGCCATGGCCGCTCCCATCTGATTGGCATCAGTCATGCCCGTATCCACAATCTTGCCTACCGTGCCGTAAGTACAGCAGAAATGCGGATTTTGCGACCTTCCGATGACCACGCTCCCCGAGGCCGTAGCCGTCCACTGGGCGGAAGGCGGGCGTTGGTTTCCATGTTCCAAAGGCATGCGGAATTGGCGTTCGGCGGTGCTGTAATGGCTGGAGGATGCAGCTACCACCGCATCCGCATATCCGCCGTCAACCAGCACACATCCCAGCAGAATCGATTCCGCCATCGTGGAGCAGGCACCGTATATTCCCAGGAAAGGAACTGAGAAGTCCTTTACAGAGAAGCTGGAGGACATGAGTTGGTTTAACAGATCGCCGGAAAGGATAGCGTCGATTTGATCCTGATTTTTGCCCGCTTTTCGCATTGCTATATTTATTGACTCGGACAGCATTTTGCTTTCCGCCATCTCCCAGGTCTTTTCGCCGAACATATCATCTTCCAGCACCACATCAAAGGTTTTGCTCAACGGCCCCTTCCCCTCTTTTACGCCGACCACTGATCCTGTGCCCAATATTTCCGGTCGGGTTTGAAAGATGAATGTCTGTTGCCCAAGTTTGTTGTTCGCCATATCACTTCCCTCTCAATAGCAATGAAATTATTCCGATGATCACTGACGCGGAGATTCCGCACACAAGCACCGGTCCCGCAAGGGTAAAAAGCTTAGCTCCCGCCCCTAATACGGGACCTTCTTTCTTGAATTCCATAGCCGGAGAAACCATGGAATTGGCAAATCCCGTTATGGGCACGATGACTCCGGCACCGGCAAATTTGGCAATGGTATCGAACCATCCGAAACCGGTTAGAAGTTGAGCGGTGCATATGAGGAACACCGTTACCACGGAACCCGCCTCCATTTTATCCATGCCCCTGGCCACCAACACATCCTGAACATATGCCGCCGCCACGCATATCAGTCCACCCACAATAAAAGCTTTTAAACTGTTGGAAAAATACTTTGGCCTGGGAGTAAATTGTTTTACATATTTTTCATAAGCCTTTGCCTGCTGCTTCTGTTCCGCTTTTTTTTGCTTTTCCACAGCCTGTGAAGACTTGTCCATAATTAACCTCCTGTATGCCAATACTGTTCTGTTAACTTAATAATAAAAATGAGACCTGAAACGCCTCTGGTATAATGGAAATTGCCCAAAAACCATTACCTCCCAGAAAGGAGCGTTCAAGTCTCATGACCATTATACCATCAAACGTAGT
>FZPS01000170.1_pt33 | contig 29314 bp, 28 predicted proteins | sample 1817821 | NCBI WGS metagenome assembly FZPS01 (sample SAMEA104158645, study PRJEB21678) | metagenome | place: Germany | collected 2015-04-21
ACCTGATCAATCTCTCCGATGATCCTGACCTGATAGATGTTTTGAGGTTCCTGCGGCAGCGGGAGGTCGTCCACTTCCAGCGCTTCGGAGAGACATTGAACCACCTGCAGGGGTATATGAATGGGAAGAAGTTTTATTAAGGTGGCAGCAAGCATCCATTTGCCGGCAGGCGGCTTTTTATGGAAAGGCCGCCTGTTTCACTGGGAAGCAGGGGGTCACTTTTTGCAGGAAGCAGGGGGACGTTCTTTCTGCTTCCTGTAATTTATATCTTAGTTGTGATGTTATCAACATAGTATTTCTTATTTATTTCAATAACCTCTACATATTCTGTTTTTGTCCCTACCAGTCCTTGAGAATTTGCCATCCGGTATTTGACAACATACCTCCATTTGTTTGTACTCGCTCCATTCTGTTGCAAAATCTCGGCTTGTTCCACCCAGGGACTAGATATGCCAAATGAAGGAGGGTAAAACTCAACACCCATTTTTTCAGATAGATCCTTTGATATTGCTAACCGTAATTCTTCGGTATTCCGTGTGAACTGTGCTATTACATAGCGTTTAACAGCATCAATAGGTGTCAAATTAGAAGGAAATTCGCCTTCTGTAACCTCGTCTCTTGTTAATAAAAGTCTTGTTTCGGCAATATCTTTTTTAGAACAGGAAAGGGAAAAAAACAAGCAAGTAACGAGTAAAAGTAAACCCAATTTTCGTAAGTTCATAAACTCACATCCATTAAAGTTTTTAATTATAAAATATGTCATCATAGTGCCACGAAAGGTTAGCTTACCTCTATAGCTTGTGGATAATTAGTGTTGTCATTTGCTTCAGATAATTGTAGTAAAGGAAATGATAGTCTTTTATAGAATATTATAGCAAGAGTGTTATGCCGATCATACTGAAAACCGAGAAAATCCCGTTGCAAAAAAAGCACTGAATGAGTTCAAGGAATAATGTTGGTCAGTAAATAACATGAAGATAAGAAAATTATTTAAAGGAGATTTTATTATGAAGCGAAAAATTCTAATAGTTTTATTTATTATATGCATAGCCTTTACAAGCCTATTGGGTTATTTGTTTTACTGGTTATTTTATGACTTGGATCGCATTCCAAAGGGAAATCTAATCGCGGAAGAAACATCTCCGAATAAAACCTATACCATTAAAGCATATACCTCTGATGCCGGTGCAACTACTTCTTTTTCAGTAATAGCAGAGTTACATTTTAACAAATTAAATAAAAAACCTAAAATTATTTACTTTAAATACAAAGAAGAGGATGCTTCTATACGGTGGATAGATGATAGCACTGTAATTATAAACAACGTGAAACTCCATTTACCCAACGATAAATATGTAAAGAAGTAAACTTTACATAATCCCATGCCTGAAAGCATCTAATTATAGTTGAGCGGCATCCCAGTTAGATATCATATCGCAGTTATTCAGCACTCATCCCCATACTAGTGAATGCATAGAACAGTTAACCACATAGTAGTGTTCTGGTCGTGATTTGAAGCCTCTGATAAGAACTATTTCCAATCTGTTGTTAATACGGTATGCAAATGTTCCCATATGCCATAGGCAGGTCGGTTGTTCAGCGAGGCTTTTCGCTACAGCCACACGACACCGCGAAATAAGCCGTACCCTATCATCGTTCCAAGAAAATTAAACAATATATCATTTATGTCGACTCGTCTGTATCCATAACCAGCTATATAGGTTACGTTTGTCAATAGCTGAATAAGCTCGATCGAAACCGTGAACAACAGTCCCTTCCAAGCAATAGACCTGAGATCGGTCTTAGCTAAACAATCATTGCATATTATTTCAGCATCTTGCAGTACAGCACTAACCATGTATAGGTTTTCTTTATCCTCATAATTGGGGTTTTTATATCTGCCGGATGGGACATTAAACTATCCCTTTTCATTAACTCTCTATAAGCCGTTAAAACAGTATGATAAAAGAAAATGAAAGCTATCAGGATCAATTTGAAGCTATAAAGAGATAGAAATTCTTCATAAAAGATGAAGCCAAAGGAGTTTTGACAGATATCGGCACAGAGGAATCAGTACATAGAGGTTATCAATAAAAACATATAACTGGAACAACCTGTCCTTCTGTGCCGATTCTGTAAATGAACCTGAAAGAAGCAGCCAATCTGGATGTCGGTTAATTGCTATTTTCAGAACAATATATGGATAGGGGTAAATTGGCTCAAAACAGTGAACAGTGCCGGGGTTACAAACTTCCCCGGCACTGTTCAAATCAGGCTGGACTGCGGCCGGCAGTGACGACCGTAAAACTCCAAACCTGGGTTGGGTAGTTTATGCGGTTGGCAATTCTTTATGAGCGCTTTCTTTCGCACCTATCAATGCAACAAAGCAAACCACCGCCGCAATCATTAAATAAAACGCCGGAGCATACATGTTGCCTGTAAGTGCGATCAGATAGGTAGAAATAAATGGTGCGGTACCACCAAAAATCGCGTTTCCAGTATTAAAGGCCAAAGCAAAACTTGTATAACGCACTTGTGTTGGAAACATCTCCGATAAAAATGTCGCCAGTACTCCATCGTTCCCCGCTAACATAGCACCCAATAGGAATAAAGCAAGAACGGAAAAACCAAAGCCTTTTGATAATAAGATAAATGCAGGGTATGTGGCAAGAACAAATAGAATACACGCAGTCATCATCACAGGTTTTCTACCGACTCGATCAGCTATTGCACCAATAATCGGCAGCATTATTGAATAGGTGGTCAACGTAATAAGGGTAATTAATGTCCCCTCTACTTTGCCAAAGCCTACTTCTTCAGTTAGATATGTAGGCATATAGCTGAGAAGAATATAAAAACCAACTGCATTGAGCAAAATTACGCAAAAGGCCCTAATGAGGTTCTTTTTATATTTCATAACCCCTGCGAAGGACCCTGGCTCAATCGTCTCTTCAGATTTTTTAGCCTCAGCCTTTTCTTTCATTTCCGTAAATACCGGCGTATCTTCCAACTTCACACGCATATACATCACTATAGATCCAAAGGGTAACGCTAAAAGGAAAGGAATACGCCACCCCCAGCTATGTAGAGCTGCTTCAGGCAGTAAATATTCCAAAAGTGCTACAATTAAACACCCGGTCATAAGTCCAAAAGCTGTACTTGCCGGTACCAAACTAACCAGTAATCCTCTTTTCTTCGGCGGGGCATACTCAGCAATGAACGACGCGGCTCCCGCATATTCACCTGACGCAGAAAAACCTTGTACAAGACGACATACAAGCAGCAGTATGGGTGCCAGCACGCCAATTTTTGCATAAGAAGGTATTAAGCCAATGGCAAAGGTGGCAGCTGACATAATAGTTACCTCTAAGATTAAGGTTAGTCTTCGACCCAGTTTATCCCCGTAGTGACCCCAAATTACGCCTCCAATTGGACGGACGATAAATGAGATAGCAAATACCGCAAATGTCGCTAGCAATGCTAAAGTTCTATCACCGGGAGGAAAGAAAACTGACGCAATAACCGTAGCTAAGTATCCGTAAGACGCGTAATCAAACCACTCAATGGCATTGCCAATTGAAGCAGCAAACACAGCTCTTTTAAGCCCAACGGAATAATCCTGCTTCTCATTTGTAGAGTCCTTTTCTACTTGATCTACGACAACGTCCATACCTTAGCTCTCCTTTTACAATAGTTTTTTTCAAAAACTCTTCTATTCGGACGGGTAGACAACTTATAATCAAAAGGTCTGAATATATTTTTTATGCGAGGGGCATTCTTGCCCCCCGCATTTTCCTTCTTTATCCCTCTTTAAATTATTTTTTAATAACAAGATGTTCTGGGCCAACCGGGAAACCGGTAATGTTTTCGACTTCACCGTTCTCTTTAATCACAAGTATATCATGCTCACGATATCCGCCTGCTCCTGGCTGTCCTTCGAGAATGGTGAGACATGGCTCCATGGAAATTACCATACCTGGCTCTAAGACAGTATCAATATCTTCACGCAGCTCGAGCAATCCTTCACGACCGTAATAGTGAGAAAGCACACCAAAGGAGTGCCCGTAACCGAAAGTACGGTTAGCAAGCAAGTTATGCTCCCGGTATATGTCATTTAATTCAGCACAAATATCTTTACATCTGACACCGGGTTTGATTAGCTCAAGGCCGCGTTCATATACTTTCATGTTGATCTCCCAGATTTTCCGGTACTCATCAGGTAAATCTCCATAGAACATAGTTCTTTCCAGTGCGATATAATAGCCACTAACCATGGTAAATGTATTCAGGCTGAGGATATCTCCCTCTTGTACTTTTCTGGTGGTAGGCCAGTTATGAGCACCGTCGGTGTTTATTCCGGACTGGAACCATACCCAGGTATCTCTAAGTATCGTATGGGGGTAGCGCTTGGCAATTTCACGGGTCATGGCCTGTGTTCCGGCAAGAGCTACTTCATATTCAGGTACACCCTCTGTAACTGCTTCAATAACCGCTTTGCCGCCTATGTTACATATTTGGGCACCATTACGGATGAGATCAATTTCTTCTTGGGATTTAATCATCCGGAATCTCATTGTTGCTTTTGCAACATCCACCAGTTCAAATTCCGGGAATGCATCCTGGAGTTTCCTGCGTAAATCGATGGTCACATGGTCTTCTTCAATACCCAGACGGCCTTTCTTAATACCGGCCTCTTCTAAAATTTTCTTCACCGCATACTCGAAATTGTCTCTGTGCCAGTCTGTATATACAAGATTATCCTGATAGCTGGTACGCCAAGGCATACCTCCGTCTATGTTCGCACTCACCGTGACGTGCTTATCTTGGGTCACCACCAGGCCATAGTTTCTACCAAAGGCCGTATACAAAAAATCGCTGTAGTATTTGATATTGTGGTAAGAAGTAAACAATACAGCATCAATATCATTGTCAGCCATGTGCTTACGGAGCTTAGCATTGCGTCGTTCCATCTCTTCTTTAGAGAAAGTTAGTTTTTCTTTTTCTCCATTGTGTAAAATCTTTGTTCTTTCGAGATCACTTACCTGCATTGTTGCTTCCTCCTTTTATTTTTTTATCATTTTTTAGCACTTCCGAAATTGTGAGCAAATACCAAGCAGCAAATTACCGGGCAACTCCATCACTTCTACACATAGGATTTGTAAAAGGTGCGGTTGTATACCTAATATAGCAAATACCGTGCCAGAATAATAAGAAACTGAGGAGGGGGCTTAAACCCTTCTGAATCAAGGAAAAACAAAAATGCTCACAGTGTGAGCATTTTATATAAAAGCTTATTTACAAAAATATTTTGATCAAACTATCAAAAATTTTTGTATCTTACCTTATTTAATATGTTGAAGTTAACCCATATTTTTTCATCTTATAGTCAAGATTCTGCCGGCTTAAACCCAATTTTTTTGCTGTGTCATTTATGTTACCTTCGTTTTTTCTCAAAACACTTAGGATAGTTTCTTTTTCAACGAGTTCAACAACAGTTTTCAAATCCATACCCTTATCATCTATTTCCTCGGATACGGCAATATCAACTATTTGTTCCACACTTTTTGAAGGCTTCACTTTTAACCTTTCAAAAAGCAGAAAGGGCAGATGCTCTTTCTCAATGGTCTCATTTTCTACAAGGTTCATGGCATGTTCAATGGTGTGCCTTAATTCTCTGATATTCCCCGGCCAGTTATATTCTGAAAATATTTTCATCACCTCAGTTGAAACCCCTTTTACCTTAAGGTCAAATGCCTTGTTATAATGATCAATAAAATACTGGGTTAACAAAGGGATGTCTTCCCGGCGCTCAACTAATGACGGGATTTTAATAGTTACCACACCTAAACGATAAAAAAGATCTTGCCTGATTAAACCCTGTTCAATGGCATCAATGGGAGATATATTCAGAGCACTGATTAATCTGGTCCTAACAATTCGTTCTTTTGTTTCCCCGACCCTTCTTAACCTTCCTGTTTCCAGAACCCTTAGCAGTTTTGATTGTTGGTCTAGACTCATAGAGCTTAATTCATCTAAAAACAAAGTCCCGTTGGATGCTTCTTCAAAAAGTCCTGGGCGTTCTACAGAATTGGTAAATGCGCCTTTAGCAGTACCAAACAAAATGCCTTCTAATAAATTCTCCGGTATTGCTGCGCAGTTAAGAGGAATGAAAGGCCCCGGAACACCGCTCTCATTATGGATACTTTGGGCAAACAATTCTTTGCCTGTACCTGTGTCTCCATAAAGCAAAACCGGAGAATCAGTTTTTGATGCCCTCTCTGCGATTCTAATGCTTTTAGTTAATAGTGTGCTTTTCCCGATGATATTGTTAAAAGTATAATAAGCACCGGAATCGTCAGCATTAAGTTCCCCTGCAGATTCTTTGTGAACAATATTCATCAATTTCTTAAACCGGGTGATATCTTTCGTTATAGTTAAAGCGCCAATTAACTCTTTTTCTTTGTTAAACAGAGGATAGGAACTGCTGACTGACAATATGCGGTGACCCGAAGCGGTAGTATAATCTTGAAATGCGTCTAAAATTGGTATCTTTTCGCTTAAAACATTTAGAGTTATGCTTGTGTGTTCATTTAGATTAAAGCATTCAGTCAAATGACGGCCAATGACAAAATCCTGATCCAGTTTATCAAGTCTTTCATTAGCCTTGTTATAAAAAACGAAGTACCCATTTTTATCCACAATAAAAATACAATCATCTAATAAATCCAGTATGTCAGTAAAAGTCTTTGGAAGGTTAAGGTTTTCCATCTCTACTATTTGTTTATTCATTAAATTCCCCCACCGCACCTTATATATTTCCTAATGTAAACGATGAAAAATCGGCTACCATCACAAAACTTTTACTTCTTCATGCTGTTTTGTAGACAGTTATTGCCTACTCATGACTCCATAGGCTTCTATAGTCATACTGTTTACGCCTGCGTTTGCCCTCTGTATTACCCATCCTCGAACAACTAGGCTTGCTATTCTTCGGTTTTTTGTTTCGCTCTAGTTCCGATTAAGACAATATTATACTGATACCGAAAGTGGAGAAAGTCCCGTCAATATGGGAAACGTTATTTAACGGAGATAATTATTAGAAGCGAAAATTTCTTATATTTTTAATATAAAGAAAAGAATGCTTCTGTACGGAGGATAGGATCCCAAAATCCTTTGCTGATAAGAATTGTTTACGATTAGTCTTTCTTGATCTCCCAGTAGCACCTTTTGGGAGAAACAATTTTCCCCTCTTTTTTAAGCCTGTTCATAACTTTCTCGACTTCTTTTTTGTCTATGCCGGTGGCTTTTACTACATCTCCTGTGCGAACCGCTTGTTCAGCCTTGGCGAAAAAATCTAAAACAACTTCATAAGTGTCCATTTAAAAGGCGCCTCCTTTATAAACAAATACGTATTCAGGAATTATTATAACAAAGATTGAAAATATAGGCCACCTGGGAAGCAGGGGGACGTTCAAACAAATCGATTGGAATGCTCAGTAGAAACAATACCACCATAAATATAATTAAGTACTTTACAGACTGATATTCAATTCCCACTATTATTAAAAATACTATCCCTGCGGCTCCTAAAAACCCTATTACTCCAATTACTATTATTGCCAAGATAATCCGTGCAATTATATTGGAAATCATCTTTTTGTTCATGCTGAAAATCCGTTCCACTCTGTTAAATGTTTTTCGGTGATATCACCATTGTAGCGTGTATAATCGACCGGTTTAACATTGGCACAGGTGTGGAAGCAGATCCATAATGTTTTCGTTTATGAGATGTATTTTTTGCAACTCTTCAATACATCTATCAGAAAGATCTGCTTGAGTTATATCATGACCTACATCTCGATATAATTCATTGAGCTCATTAAGATTTTGATAAAAAGCCTGGACTAATTCTTTTTGCTTTTCAGGTAATGGAGCTTCACGATATTCGTCACTTAAATCCAATATCTTCTTGTTAATTTCATTTAATGTGTCAACTGTTTCAAACATGTAGGTAACGTGAGGAACCACTTCAGGACTAATCAACTTATTTCGCAAGTTCTCTGGTATATTTTCAGAGTGCATTAAACCTCTCAGAACGAAAAGGTTGTTTGTATCAGTGAACATTTCCATCGTATAATATAAATTTCTCAAATTGTCGCTGTTTATTTCTTTTTCTGTACAGGCAGTGATTAACTCAAACCCCTTATTAAAATTTACAAGTTCAGAATTCAGGTTGTTATGCCATGATGCATATAAGTGGTTTTCAGACTCAGTACCATCACTTTTTAATTCGCATCCAGAACCCAAGGACAACATCACTGCAATAACTGTTAATAATGCAATCCTTTTTACCAAATTATTCTCCTCCCAACTGTCAGTATTAATCGAAATTCCCCACCTTTATTACCTTTATTTCTCTTATATGAATTATTATTCCTGACACATTAAACCAAGGATTGTGGAATATAATGTCGTTCAAAATATGAATTAAACCTTTTTAAAAAAAGACGTCTTAGTACAAAGTAGCAAAAACTCCGATTCAGAACATTTCTGTTATAATATACTTGCCTTTCTTTTTTCATGCTATGGTCTAAATAAATGGCAGAGGAGGTTTTTGGAGATGGAGTGTGAAAATTTGAAGAATTGTCCCTTTTACAAGGACAAAATGGATATTGATAGCGGTCTAGGCAAACTGTACAAACGCCGGTACTGCAAGGGAGACAAAACACAGTGTGCCAGGTATATGGTTTTCCAGGCATTAGGTGGAGAATTCGTTCCGGTAGACCTTTACCCCAATATGCATGATCGAGCAAAAAAGATGATCGAGCAGAATAAGTAGAAATCTGCAAGAAGAACTTCAAATGCAGAATAGTCAATGGTATAACAATAAGCTTCCTGACATAAAGTGTCTAATAAACACCGACAAGTTAAACATCCATTTATATACAGGCGGCTTTATTTATAAGAAAAGCCGCCTGCTTGTTTAAAGTTACCACATATAAAATCTTTGTGCACCTAATCGCCGCCTCGAAGTAGACTCTCCTCCGCTGAGCGTACTCTATCCATGATAATTTCCGCCAGTCGGGGATCAGCACCCAAAGCAGGGGTCAGGTGGAAGTTCACCTTTTCACCATATTTGAGTTTGAGTTCTTCCAGGGCTTCGGGAATATCCTCTTTGAGATGTATTCCTGGAAATAATAATGCTGGAACAATAAAGATCTCTTCGATCCCTTCGCTGACAAAGCTATCCACCGCATCGGGAAGGGACGGCTTGGCAAATTGAAAATAAGCGTGCGCTGTACGCACTCTCAGCTTAGCCTGTACCATTCCCACCAACTTGCTCAATTCTTCATTAGCGTCCTGGCGCCTGCTGCCATGACCGAGGACAAGAACACCCTTTTTCATTCGAATCCCTCCACTTTATTTCATCTGAGGTAAAGAAACTAGATAACCCTATATAATTACTGCTATTTGAACCCAACCGATCAGCCTTTGATCCTGCCAATCAGTTCCTCGATACTCTTTGCAGGACCACCCTCTTTTAAGCAGCCCTTACCTGCTAACTCCCTGGACAGCTCAAAAAGCAGCGGCTCAGCCAACTCCGCTTCCTGAAGCACCTGCTGGTCAGCAAATATTTCCAATGGAACACCCTCACTGATCACCTGACCATCCTTCATCACAAAGATATAATCAGACCAGGCATAGGCCATATCCACATCATGGGTTGAGATGATCACAGTTACCCCCCGGGCATTACAACGATCAAGAATCTCCATGATCTGCCGGGAGTGTTTTACATCCAGCCAAGCGGTAGGTTCATCACATACCAGCGCCTGAGGCTGCATAGCCAGAATATCGGCGATTGCCACCCTTTTTTTCTGACCATAGCTCAAAAAATGGGTAGGTTTATCCTGCAGATCCAAAATCCCTGTATCCTCCATCGCCTGACGAACCCGCTGCTCAGTTACTTCCCTTGACAGGCCCAAGTTAAGAGGGCCAAAGGAGATCTCCTGCCTCACACTTGATGAAAAGAGCTGAGTATCCGGATCCTGGAAAACGATCCCCACCTTTTTACGGACCTCCAGCAGTGAGGCACGGTCATAGCGCACCTCTCTGCCTGCTACATAAACCTTTCCTCTATCAGGCTTGACCAATCCGTTGAAATGCAGGAAAAGGGTTGTTTTTCCAGCTCCGTTTGGCCCCAGGAAAGCCACCTTTTTACCGGCAGGTATCCTGAGGCTTACATTTGCCAAAGCCTTTGTACCGTCGACATAACTGAATTCCAGACCCTCGGTTTCTATCGCCGCTCCATTATCACTAGTCACTCAATTACACCTCCAACAGCAAATCGGCTATTGATTAGTTCATCGTGTCAACAAACCCACAACCGCCAGCATCATATCAATCGCGGCGATCAAACATAAATTTCTCCTGCATAAGCAATACTTTTTATCCAACACCCGCAGTTGTCCCTGATAACACCTTGATGATAGAGCCATATAAAGCATCCTGGAGCTGTAGAAGGATTTGCTGAACAGATTGGACAACAGCTGTCCCAGTGAAAAATAAGAACTTTTCCAGGTAGCATACCCCCAGCGAGAGGCCTGTGAAACATAGATGCGGTCAGCTGTTTCCAACAGAACAAAAATATAGCGATAAGTGATCGACATCAGTTCGATCAACAAAGGAGGTAGTTTGAGCTTCCCCAGTAAGGAAAGGATCTCTGTCATCGGCGTTGTCAAGGCAAGAAAGTATAGACAGGAAACTGCTCCCAGGGACCTTAATAAAAGTTCTCCAGCCTTATAGAGGCCGTCTGTAGTCACTCCAACTGCAAAACCGCCAATGTTAATCCCCCAAAACAGCAGTCCGCTATCCCCGGTAACAGTTAGTGCCACAGTAACCACACCCACCACCAAAAACAACATTGGCACAGCAAGCAGTTTTCCCAAAAAATATCCCGGTATACCGGCAAAAACAACTATCGCTGCGGTCATAATTAAGAGAACCAGCAGAGACACCGGGGGTGAGCCAAAGATGAGACAAATCAGCATGGTCAGACCAGCCATCATCATTTTTTCTGCAGGATGAACAGCGGATAATCTATTAGTATAGGCATACTGGTCTATTTTGAACATTGTGACACTCCTTCTGCAGCAGTTTACAGTGATCTGACACTTCTTTTCTCTTTCTCATTCTCTCTTCTACCTTTCACAAAACCAAGGTAATAGCCGATAAATCCGGCACCGATGGCAGCCTGCAGGGCAAAAAGAAGGCTTTCGATCTCACCGCTGGGCGGCTCCCAGAACGATACCAGCCAGGGCTCATACTGAGGCTGCAGCTCTGTGATAGCCTCTTCCGCTTCCCCATCAGCTCCCCCAAACTCAGCGCCGCTATGGATCAACAGAGGGAAAACAGCGAGCAATACCACCAGAGTGATCAAGATAATGTTTTTAGTCCTCATCCTATCTAGCCTCCTTTGCGGGTAATGAGATCACCGACAGCTCTTCCAGTTCCCGTTTATTGTGAACAGTCAGAAGGTTGAACAGAACAACTGTAAGCAAACCCTCACTGATAGCCAGCGGGATCTGCGTAACCGCAAAAATACTCATAAACTTGATCAGTGATGCTGCGAAACCGCTGACCTCTGCAGGGAAAGCCATAGCCAGCTGAAATGATGTGGCCACATAGGTGAGCAGATTTCCCAAAGCAGCTGCCAGGAAAACTCCCAGCCATGTAGGTGTGTTTAACTTCTGGCAGAGCTTATAGACAAAGTAAGCGACAAAAGGGCCTATAATCGCCATAGAGAATGTGTTGGCACCCAAAGTGCTGATCCCGCCATGGGCTAAAAGGAGCGCCTGAAAGAGTAGAACTATACACCCCAACACGCTCATTGCCGCTGGTCCAAAGAGGATCGCCCCTAATCCCACTCCTGTGGGATGAGAACAACTACCGGTCACAGAGGGGATCTTCAACGCTGACAACACAAAAGCAAAAGCCGCTGCAACCCCCAACAGCATCTTAACATCAGGATTTTTTTCAATGGTCTTGCTGATAGATCTAAACCCCATTATCAGAAAAGGAATGGCCAATACACCCCAGAGAAGGCACCATTGCAACGGGAGAAATCCCTCCATGATGTGCATGGCATGAGCAGGGAGGGGAGAGTTGAACAATACAAAAAGCACAGCCAATGTAATAAATAACTTCCTGTTTCGACTCAGCATTTTCCTCCACGATATAAGCATAAAATCACACCTCTGCTTTCTGACAACCAAATACTTATTAGCGCTAACAACATGCGCATAGAATACAAACCAGTTTCATGCATCCAGTCCTTAATCAATTCAGTGTTTCCCATCCAACAGTACAGATTTGAGCTAAAAAAACTCAGTCCTACGGACTGAGTCTAGATCATATATATCGACCACCTCCCTATCCGCGTAGGGCAATCAGTGTTCAGGAACAGTCAGGTATCCTGGCTTGGGTTCCTTGCTGTTTCCGCTCCTTCCCCAAAGGATGCCCTCTTTTTAATCCTTATTAGACATCGCTTCGAGTGGATTACTGCGGCCAGTCTCCCCCTCACAGTGGCGGGACCGCACCTTTCCCCCCGCAAGCTCACAGTTTTGAGCACCAGGGGTCCGGTTTCCCTGTTCAGCCCTTTGACTGGGCCTCCTGTTCCCATTCAGTTGTCAACTATTCCATTACTATTCGCGGTACATATTATTATTCCTACAGCCCCTCTGCCTTCCTTTTACCCCCTCAGGCTCAGTACACATGCTGGACCAACTACAAGGAAGCACCTACCGATGAGCTTCACTTTATTAATTTAAAGGATTCATAAGCTGCCTCAATAGTTTGGTCGATTTGCCCTTCTGTATGGGCAAGGGACATAAACACAGCTTCAAATTGGGAGGGTGCCAGGTAAATCCCCCGTTCCAACATAGCCTGAAAATAACGAGCATATTGATCGGTGTCCGCTTTGGTAGCAGAAGCAAAGTCAGTTACTGGTTCACTGGTAAAAAATGTGCACAGCATAGAGCCCACCCGGTTGAATGTCAGTTCAAGGCCGGCCGCTGCGGCTGCCTCCCGCAACCCCTCTTCCAATCTGGCGGATTTGTTTTCCAGTTCCTCGTAAACACCTGGTTGCTGTAACACTTTCAGTGTGGCGATACCTGCTGTGGCCGCAAGGGGGTTGCCTGACAGTGTTCCGGCTTGGTAAACAGGTCCTGAGGGGGCCACCATAGACATAATGCTCTCTTTTCCACCATATGCGCCTACAGGAAGGCCGCCGCCGATGATTTTACCCAGGCAGGTCAGATCAGGTTCGATACCGTATAAAACCTGAGCCCCGCCATAGGCCACTCTGAAACCGGTCATAACTTCATCAAAGATCAATAGAGTACCGTATCGGCGGGTAAGCTCCCTGACACCATCCAAAAACCCGGGAACCGGTGGTACAACACCCATATTACCGGCAACCGGTTCAATAATAACTGCTGCGATGTCTTCTCCCACTTCACAGAATATTTGGCTGAGTGTTTCCAAGTCATTAAACGGGGCAACAATTGTATGCTCAGCAGTCCCAGCCGGCACGCCGGGGCTGGTGGGAATACCCAGTGTCAATGCTCCGGAACCAGCTTTGATTAATAAAAAATCCGCATGCCCGTGATAGCAACCGGTAAATTTGATAATTTTATTCCGACCAGTGTAAGCCCTTGCCAATCTTATAGCGCTCATGGTGGCCTCTGTGCCGGAATTGACGAACCTGACCATATCCATAGCCGGCAAAGCGTCAATGATCATTTTGGCAAGCACTGTTTCCAGCTCAGTGGGTGCTCCGAAACCGGTACCTTTTTCAAGGCACTGCTGCAATGCCTTAATTACCTGCGGGTGCCGGTGTCCCAACACCAGCGGGCCCCAAGAACCTACATAATCAATATAACTATTGCCATCAACATCATATAACAGTGCCCCTTCTCCCTTATCAATGAAAACAGGGGTGGTTCCCACTGCCTTAAAAGCCCGCACCGGGCTGTTGACCCCGCCGGGGATATACTTTTTCGCTTCTTCATATAAAAGCTCCGATTTTTTTCGTCCTTTGGACATTTGATCACCACCAGTTTCATAAAGTAATTCATGCAATTATTTTTGAATCCAGCGCGCCACATCAAGGGCATGGTAGGTAATAATGATATCAGCTCCCGCCCTCTTCATCCCGGTGAGCAGTTCAAGGGTTATTTTTTGTTCGTCAATCCAGCCCATCTGTGCTGCAGCTTTGATCATAGAGTATTCTCCACTGACATTATACGCAGCAACCGGATGGTCAAAATTATCTTTAACTGTAGCAATAATATCCATGTAAGCCATAGCCGGCTTAACAATGATGATATCTGCACCCTCGGCGATATCCTGCTCCACTTCCCGCAGAGCCTCCCGTTTATTGGGCGGATCCATCTGGTAGGATTTGCGGTCCCCGAACTGGGGAGCGGAACCGGCAGCTTCCCGAAAGGGACCATAAAAAGCCGAAGCATACTTAACACTATATGACATAATTGGTGTATTTATAAACCCTTCATTATCAAGGGCATGCCTAATGGATTGCACACGGCCGTCCATCATGTCAGAAGGGGCTACTATATCCGCACCGGCGCGGGCATGGGACACCGCTGCGCGGGTTAATAATTCCAGGGTGGCATCATTAATCACTTCACCATCTTTTACCAAACCACAGTGACCGTGATCTGTATATTCACAGAGACATACATCTGTAATGACCAATAAATCGGGATATTTATCTTTGATTGCCCGTACCGCCTTTTGGATAATCCCATTTTCGGCATAGGCTCCCGAACCAACACTGTCTTTATATTCCGGGATACCGAACAATAAAATGCCGGCAATACCCAGGGATTGAACAATGTTGACCTCTTCGAGAAGGTGATCTATGGTCAAGTTGCAAACACCGGGCATGGAATCCACAGGTTTTTTAGTACGAGTACCCTCCATGACAAAAAGGGGATAAACCAAATCATCAACCCTTAAATAATTTTCCCTGACCAACCTGCGCATGTTTTCACTGGAGCGTAACCGGCGTGGTCTTACCACAGGATAATACATCGATTATGCACCTCCTTAACCTCGTCGTCATCCAGATAAAGTACTGGATCCGATGTCCATTAATTACACAGCCTCCCGGACTCTAAAAATACCGTTGTACATATCCAGCCAGCAGCATGTCTATGATGGGGTTAACCAAAGTCACATCAAATCAGTGGGCACTGGCTGTAATACTCCATTATGGCTTCCAACAAGCCTTTAATGGTATACTCTTTGGCTTGAATATCAACCGTTAATCCCATTTCCTTGGCTGTACTGGCTGTGATCGGGCCAATGCAGGCAACCCGAGTGCAGCCCAACAGTGAAACCGGGTTGCTGGTCTTCAACTTGGCAAAAAAATTCCGTACAGTAGAAGAGCTGGTAAATGTAATAAGATCGATTTCGCCCTGTTCCAGCATCTGCCTGATTAAATAGGAATTCCCCTCACCGGTCACTGTGCGATAAGCGATCACTTCATCCACTGTTGCACCCAAACCGGCCAGCCCTTCGGGCAAGATCCTTCTGGCTATATCAGCCCGGGCTAGCAATATACGGGTTCCCGGTTTGATTTTGTCCTTTAACCCCTTGATAATCTCTTCAGCTTGATATTCAGCAGGTATATAATCCACTTTCAGCATCATTGATTGTAACGCCTTTGCTGTTTGCGGGCCGATAGCGCAAATTTTGATCTCTGCCAGGTCACGAATATCATAGTTTAAAGTGTGCAAGCGGTTGAAGAAACAGGTGACACCGTTGACACTGGTGAAGATCAGCCAATCATAAAGTGATATATTGGCGATGGCCCGGTCCAGAGGAGCATAATCTTCCGGTTCAGCAATGGAGATGGTTGGAAATTCAACAGGCTCACCGCCTAAATCTGCTATAGCTTGTGAAAGGGGATTGGCTTGCTCACGGGAACGGGTGACGATAATTTTTTTACCAAACAAAGGTTTGTTTTCATACCAGCGTAGTTTACTGCGCAATGTAACCACTTTACCCACAACAATTACAGCCGGGTTTTTGAACCCCTTCTCCGCAGCTAGGCGGGAGATATTCCCCAGGTTCCCAACTAGGGTCTGTTGTTCCGGACGTGTACCCCAGCGAATTAGTGCCACAGGTGTTTCCAGAGCTCTACCATGTTCGATCAGTTTGCTGGTAATAGCCGCTAGGTTGCCCATACCCATTAAAAAAACCAGGGTGCCTGTACCGGTGCTGATTTTGGCCCAGTCGATCTTTGAATTCTCTTTTGTAGGGTCTTCATTACCGGTAATAACGGCAAATGAAGAAGTATATTCCCTGTGGGTGATGGGGATTCCCGCGTAAGCCGGCACAGCAACGGCTGATGTGATACCGGGAATAATTTCAAAAGGTATGCCGTGACGAACCAATTCTTCAGCCTCTTCCCCACCACGCCCGAAAACAAAGGGGTCTCCCCCTTTCAACCGGGCTACAGTAAGTCCTGCCTCAGCCTTTTCTACCAGCAGTTGGTTAATCTCCTCCTGGGTTAAAGTATGCCGGTCCGGTTGTTTACCAACAAAAATACATTCAGCACCCGGCCGCCGCTGGTTTAGCAACCGAGGTGAGGCCAAACGATCATAAATAATTACATCTGCTTTTTTTATGCATTCCAGCCCTTTAACTGTGATCAATCCCGGATCTCCCGGTCCTGCTCCGATGAGGTATACGATTCCTTTATTAACTCCCATAAAAACCGAACTCCTGTCTTGTTTGGGTTAATATCTTATCAGCGCCCATATCTAACAGCATTTGCGCAAGACTGGCACCCAGTTCCCTGGCGTTTTGCACCGGCCCGGAAATTGAGTGCCGAACAGCATTTTTCCCGTGTAGGTCAGCCACTACTCCTTCCAAAAAAACCATATTGTTTTCCACCCGTCCCAAGGCCCCTATCGGTACCTGGCACCCGCCTTCCAACCGCTGCAAAAAAGCCCTTTCCGCTGTAATAGCAATCTTGGATTTTTTATGATCGATCCCAGCGATAATATTTCTGGTTTTGGTATCATCTACCCTTATCTCAACACCTATGGAACCCTGGCCTACTGCGGGCAGGCAAATGCTTAACGGGATCAGCTGGGTAATTAAATTCTCATAACCCAAACGTTTGATACCGGCATAAGCAAGCACAACTGCGTCCAGGTCCGTTTCTCTCAATTTGCGCAGCCGTGTTGTTAAATTGCCCCGTAAATCGACCATCTGTAAATCTGGTCGATAATACAGCAACTGGGCACGGCGCCTCAAACTACTGGTACCGATGCGGGCGCCCTTTTTTAACTCATCCAGTTTTTCACCGTTTTTAGAGATTAAAACATCCCCTGGGTACTCCCTTTCACAGACTGCGCCTATTGTCAGCCCTGCAGGCAATTTGGTGGGGAGGTCCTTCATGCTGTGCACAGCCATATGAATTTCACCGTTTAACAGTGCCAATTCCAGTTCTTTGGTAAAAAGCCCCTTGTCCCCGATTTTGGCCAGGGGCACATCCAGAATATTGTCCCCTTTGGTTTTCATTCCCCTGATACTGAAATCAAGGCCTGGGTTAGCCCGGCGCAGCGCTCTGGTTACCCATTGAGCCTGCCACATAGCCAGAGTGCTTCCCCGTGTTCCGATTATTACATTACCGACCATTTTATCCTCCAATGTGACATATCTTTTATATTTGATAAATATACCCCTAAACTGAATAAAAACATCAGGTGTTACCGAAAAACCCAGACAACCCGTTAATGATTTTAGATACCGTTGGTCACCTGGATTTCGTCAAAGCTGTCAGGTTCATTAGCTTTTTGCGCAGTTTTCTCCAAACAAAACAGCTTGTTTATTGCGTCTGTATAAACAGGGCCCTTTTCGGTTAAAGCATATTCTTTGAGCTGTTTTATAGGAGTGTGCAGCAATTGATTGATAATCGAATTGGCCAAAGACCCGATTACTTTACGGTCATGATTTGTTAAATCTCCCAACCTATTGAAAGCCCGCTTTAATTCCTTTTCCTTGATTTTCTCTCCGCGCTTTTTCAGAGCCGTCACAGTAGGAACCACAAACTGAGAATCAAGCCAGTCAAGGAACTGATCAACTTGTTCTTCGATAATGGCTTCAGCAATAACAGCAGCCTGCTCACGTTTCATCTTGTTGCTGTCAACAACATTTTGTAAATCGTCAATATCATACAGGGTAACACCGGGCAATGCGCCAACACCGGGTTCGATGTCCCGGGGCACTGCGATATCAATCATCATTATCCTTTTACCTGGGGTCGCGGCCAGTACTTGCTGTACTCTTTTGGTGTGTACCACAAAATGAGAAGCTGCTGTGCAGCTGATCACTATATCAGCTGATCCCATATACAGGTAGAGTTCATCGAACCTGACAGCCTGGCCGTTAAACTGGCGAGCTAAGCAACTTGCCCGCTCATAGGAGCGATTGGAAACGATTACCCCTGAAACTCCGTTTGCTAACAGGTGTTTGACGGTTAACTCACTCATTTTCCCCGCCCCTATCACCATGATCGATTTGCCGTTAAGCTTGCCGTAAAATTGCTTGGCCAGTTCTACAGCAGCGTAACTTATTGATACTGCATAGCGATCAATACCTGTTTCGGTACGTGCCCGCTTGCCTGCCGCAATCGCCTGCATAAAAAGAGTGTTGACGACTTTGTCGGTAGCCTTGTGCTTTTGGGCGGACCGGTATGCCTCTCTAACCTGTCCCTGTATCTGTTTTTCACCGAGCAGCATCGAATCCAGGCCAGCTGTCACCCGGAACAGGTGCTGTACGGTTTTTTTCCCGGTTAGAAAATAAGTGTACTTTTTTATTAAAGCGGGTTCCACACCGGATTTCTGTTTTAATAAATTTATTGCAGCATCAAATCCCTGTTCAGCATCAAGGACATGTGCATAAATTTCAGTGCGGTTGCAGGTAGATATAATTACACCTCCCTGCACAACCGGGCTGGCAAGCAGTTTAACATAGGCTTCCTGTAAAGAACCTTGGGAAAAAGATATCTTTTCTCTTATTTCCACCGGAGCAGTCTTATGGTTAACCCCGACTGCGATGATAGGCATATTTTACCCGCTCCTTTGCCTGCTGTAGATCTCCTTGTTTGATCAGATCTAAAGTATGACGATCCACCAATCCCTTCAGTATCTGATTTCTTGACCGGGGATCATCTACTTCGGCAATGATCCTTTCCCTCATATTACCGATGAATTCCACAAATTCTTCAAACTGAAGACCGAATTCTGTTTCTAAATCCTCTCTAATAATTTTTGCCAGCTTAGGGCTTTTGCCGCCTGTGGAAATGGCTATTTTAAGTGCCCCCCGCTGTATTACAGAGGGAACAAAAAAGCTGCAGTGGTTAGGGTCATCCACAACATTGACCATAATATTGCGGCGGTTGCAATCACCTGCGACCTGGCTGTTTAACTGTTCATCGTCTGTGGCGCTGATCACCAAATAGACACCATCCAGGTCCTTTTGCCGGTAAACCCCCTTGCGGTAAGAAATAGCGCCATGATCCACCATCTTTTGCAAGGATGGTGTTAAGGATGGGCTAACCACCATAATTTCACAGCCACATTGAAGCAGGGCGGATATTTTGCGTTCCGCTACACTGCCGCCGCCTACCACTAGGCATTTTTTATTCTCCAGGTTTAAGAATACCGGATATAGTTCCACCTTTTACCATCCCTACTATGTTAATCAATTAAGTTGTACGCTATTTTTCATGCAGATAACTCCGTAATCCATCAAGCACATCCCATCAAACTGCACAAACTTGGGCTTAAAAATAAAACTCAGTCCTACGGACTGAGTTTAAGATCACAAAAACATCGACCACCTCCCTATCCGCGTAGGGCTATCAGTGCTCAGGAACAGTCAGGTATCCTGGCTTGGGTTCATTGCTGTTTCCGCTCCTTCCCCAAAGGATGCCTCACTTTTAAACCCTTTATCAGACATCGCTTCGAGTGGATTACTGCGGTCAGTCTCCCCCTCACAGTGGCGGGACCGCACCTTTCCCCCTGTAAGATCATCAGTCAAGCCCAGGGGTCCGGTTTCCCTGTTCAGCCCTTTGACAGGGCCATCTGTTCCCATATTCAGTTGTCAACTATTTCATTACTATTCGCTGTCTATATTATTATTCCTGCAGCTGATCGCAAAAAATCTAATTACAAAAGTCATCTTCATTTCTTTAGATGCGTAGTATAATATTCTTTTCTATAACTTGCCAGGCATTAACGCCCATCAATTTTTGCAAAATTACCAGTTGTGATCCGATCATAGATATATACGGCTTTGACCAGTCTTTATACAGGGGTTCCATGATATATTAGATTCCCTGCGTCATCTAACTTTAATCGTACATTCTTTTCTTTCCTCAAAAAGCGATAACCATTCCCACCTAATAAAACTAGAGCATTTTCATGGGCAAGGCCAATGGTAACTATAGCTTCTGGGCCTGTCAAAACCCTAGTGGTACCTCCTCCTTTAGATCCCAATTCTCCTATGTGTACATTTCCCTGTGCTTGAATCTCCCCTCCACGAAAAACACCGTTTACAATTACATTTTTATCAGCTTGAATTCTCGAATTATAACAACCACCACCAGTTATTTTTACATCACCTGCTGCGACAACCTCTGTATTAACGACGTTAGATGCTACAACATGACTATCAGAAGACATAGGGGAAACTAAGTTTTTCTCCCATTCTAAAGCCCATTGGGTGAGTCTCTTTAATTCTTGAAAGTCATGCACCATTCGGGGAGAATGAACCAATACCCTATCTACTTCTTGGATAAAATTTTGCAGATCACTACTAATTAGTTCCGTTGGCAGCACCTTTACTTGCTCCTGAATAGCTTTTAAAGATGCAATCAGATAATTATATTTATCATTGATCAGCAGGTACAACAATTGACCTGTTTTGTTCTGTACGCTGTGTTTTAATCCTGAATATCCATACAGTTGTTCAATGGCCAATGTCAATTTTGTTAAACCATCTGCTAAAGTGCGTACATGTGAGATGATTCCCTCTGTAAAGGTTGCGGTTACTCCCGCAATTACAACTGATGACAATATATTTCCCCTGATCCAAATTGATCCCGCCGCATGAATTCTCGCTCTAGATACTAACCCTCCAATTCTTATATTTCCGCCCGATTTTACCTCCATTCCTTCTTCTACATTGCCTGATATCAATACATCTCCATTAAAATTTATATTTCCGGAAGAAAGATCCACATCACCGTCATTTACTAATTCAGGAATAATACTTACTCTGACAGCATTACGTGTCGTGGAAGCCACCGGACGTCCAGCGCGTGTTGCCACAGCTCGTTTACCATCTTTGGTGAGAACTACTCCTTCTCCCGCAAAAAGAGCAACATCTTTGGGCGGCGGAGGCAGTATCACATCTCCTTTAACACTGGTTCCAGGTGTACCTAACCCAGGCGGGTGCTTGATAGCTAATATTTCCCCCTCCACTACTGAAGTAAAAACATACCTTTCTCTAAAATCTATTATTTCCTCTTCCTCGGCCGATATAGGCATTTTAGAAGCAGGATGAAAAAGCAATTCTACTCGTCCATCATTCCCTGCTTTTGGAGGTATGCCTTGAGCTATAACAATCTCCTCCTCAGCACAGGATGTAACACCCCTAGAGCATGCTTCCCAATCGATCTCGTGCTTAATACCCTGCCGGTCCAATTCCTGCAGTAATTCATTCCATGTAAGAGGTGGAAAACGTTCTTCCTTTTCTATTGCAACCAATTGCAGCTTATTGGTAGGACAACTGTCAGCTAATTCCCGTTTAATTCTCACAGCAGGTGTAACCCGCAATATTGCTTGCAAACCGTCAGCAGAAATGGTTACCGACCATTTACCTTCTTTTTGTTCATTCATTACTTCTATTTCTACTGTATCTTGTATAGATATTGGAGTTAATTGAGTGCGTTCTCGGCTATTTACAATCAACTTGACACCTGAACAAGGTATCACTACAGGATATGGGCCTCCCGGTTCGTGACCAATAACAAGGCGGCCATCCTTTACCATGGCATACGGCTTACCTGTTACGATGTCCGCACAATAACTTATCATATCTATTTGCTTAGCGAAAGGAACACTACCGCTCTTATCCACCTGATATCACTCCTGTTAAATCATTTTTTTCATCAACACTTGCCATTTACTTGTTCTCTCTTCCAGACTTGGATAAAACACAGCGAATAAGTGATCCCTTTCCAAGTGGTTATTCAGTATTATATGTCAGCTCGACTACATTTTATATTATACAACAATTTTCGACAATAGGGACTCGTTGGGTTAGTACGGGACGGGAGAATAGTTTTGGGCTGCCTGCTTTTCAGAGCCTCATCAACAGTGTCTGGGAGGGAATCACGACTGGCAGTAGCGCCCTAACGGATGAGATAATGACATGTATAATTTAACAGTTTTTGATTTCTGGACTGTGTCAAAATACTCTGATTAGAGTTGATCGTTAATTATTAACAAGCGCATTAATCTTTCTGCGGCATCTTCTAGAAGAACTGCGGCATTTTTCATAGAATATTCTAAAGTCATAGGACCAGGTTGTATACTCATCAAACCATTTATTCCGTGTTGGTAAACAATCTCTGCACCTGGCCCAAGGGAACCAGCTAAAGCAACTACCGGCACATTATACTTTTTGGCTACTCTAGCTACACCAACCGGAACTTTCCCATAAATTGTTTGATAATTAATCTCTCCTTCTCCAGTAATCACCAAACTAACTTCAGTGGCCAAAATAGCCTCAAGACCCACCAGATCTATTACTAGATCTATACCTGAGCAGAGTTTAGCCCCCAAAAAACCAACCAACCCAGCACCCATACCACCAGCAGCACCTGCACCGGGAAGCGTTTTTACCTCACAGCCTGTTTTCTCCTCCAATAGATCCGCTATGTGTCCCAATACCTTATCAAGCCGGGTAACCATTTCAGGTGTAGCTCCCTTTTGAGGGCCGTAAACCGCGGCGGCCCCTTTTGGACCACAAAGGGGATTGCTGACATCACATGCAACCAGGATCTCTGTTTCTTTTAATCTGGGGTCAATACCATCTAAGTTTACCCGATCCAGTTTTTCTAAAGAAACAGGCTCTGCCTCGAGAACATATCCATCGGAATCAAGAAATTTAGCCCCCAGAGCCTGGGCCATCCCTGCTCCTCCATCAACTGTAGCACTTCCTCCTAAGCCAACCACGATACGACTGCATCCTGCATCAAGAGCACTCTTAATCAGCTCACCTGTGCCGTAAGTTGTGGCTTTAAGCGGATTTCGTTTTTTTGGTTCTACAAGACCAATACCCGAGGCTTGAGCCATTTCAATAACAGCAGTTTCATTATCACTCAAAATACCCCATTTGGCCTCTACAGGCTCACCTAAAGGCCCATGTACTGTTGATACTTTTTCTCTACCACCAACCGCAGCTACAAGTGCTCTAACCAAACCCTCTCCACCATCTGATAGTGGGACAAGAACAATATCCGTATCCAGACAGCATCTTTTAACACCCCGAGCGATAGCGGCGGCAACTTCAGGAGCCTGCAAACATTCTTTAAATGAGTCTATTGCTATCACAATCTGACGCATAAACAAACACCTGCACTGCTATAGTAATTCCAAAGAATGAAACATACCCAATTAATTCTTGGCCCAGGCAACCCTGTGAGTAGGGATTACAACAGTACACTTCCTACCCTCACCCTACCCTCACCCCGTGACAAACAGTCAGCTTAACAAGAAAACGCTCTTGGGAGCGGCTATGCGAAAGCTGTGCTCTATACCCTTTTTCTTAAATCATAAAGACGCTCACGAGCTAATTTAACCAGCCATGGAGCTGCATCTTTTTCTCTAATAAGGAGCTGAAAAAAATTATAAGCATCTTTTTTATTTCCTAATTGAGAGGAAAGTTCAGCGATGAGATAGGTTATTTGATGAATCTGGGAAGAATCCATAGCAGAAGACGTACTGTACGCCTGTTTATAGTAAGTAAGCGCTTCCAAGCGCATTTCTCTCCCTTTTGTTTCATTCCCAGAATCCTCATAAAGCCAGGCCAAGTACAGGTATATTCTGGCTAACTTATCAGGTGGGCTACCGAGTTTTTCGAGGCATTGGAGGACCAATAGATAGTTCTCTACAGCCATTTCCACTTCTGTAAGCTGGATATTGTCGGATCTCCCCTTTTCAGCATTGAGATTCAGCGGTTGTCTTACTGAGGAAATCTTATCAAAATCTTGAGTCAGGTTGGCGTAACTACATTCAGGGCAGATAGTTACATTGTAGAGGAGCGGATCTAGTTCTTGATAGTGCATCCTTAAATCAGGGTCCTGCTTTATCAATTTAAGTTTGCTGAATCTAATCTGCCTGCTATTGAATGATGTGCCGCAGACAGGACAGCTGACCTTCTTGTCATAAAAAAGGCTGTTGGTATCCGATTGTGGCTCTTTACGGTTTTCGGTATGATTTTCAGTTATTGACGGTTGTATGATTTTTTGTCTTATATTCTCAGGAAGCTGTTCTTCCCTAAAAACAATAATCCTGCAACCCTCTTCACCCGAATAGAGAAGCCCTTCTGCTCTGAATATGCTCCTTTCACACATCTGTTTTGTTTGTGCCCCTTTAACAATAACTGTTCCGTTTATAACCACGCAGTATTTATTGTCATTTATTAATAGTCTGGTATTTGCGGGAACATCGGTGACCTGAGCCTCTTTGATTAACAACACATATACTCCCTTCCCTGATCCACTTGTTAAATTGAGTTACAATTGAGGACTTTTGTATTATTTTCCGTGATCATAACATATAACCAGGCATCCAGCAACTGCTAAAAGAACGGGGTTTTAATGTGAATTGCTTCAGTCCATCTTCAATACAAGCTGAGATATACAGTCGGTTGAGTCAAAACCAAACTTTTTGCAAACAGTGTTTATTTATTTAACATACAAATCAATCACTGGTTTTTCCTTTGCTCTATTAAGATATGCGATTATAGCTATTATAACTATAGTAAATCCTAAAATAGCCAAGCCCGGCCCTGCATTTACAGCAGTTTTCACTATATCCTTTTCAGCCATTTCACAAACAGGTATCATCCACTGTAGATAATGCGCCTGAATATAACTGATCACACCGATAAACCCGCCAAAACCAATACTATATGCAATCGTTCTTCTAAATAATTCACCTTCTTGCCCTACCAAACCAACAGAGGCAGTTGCAACAGCGATGCTCTGGGGAGATATCATCTTAGCTGCAACAGCTCCCGATGAATTGGAGGCTACAGTAAGTACAGGATTTATCCCTAAATTTTCTGCAGTTACAGCTTGAAGTTTCCCAAATAGGGCGTTTGACGAAGTATCACTGCCTGTTATAAATACACCTATCCATCCTATAAAAGGAGCAATAAATGCATAGGCACTGCCCATATACGTGAGTGCTAGACCTAAAGTTTTACTCAAACCAGAGTAATTGGCCAAATAAGCAAAACCCAAAACTAAAGTCACGGTTAATAAAGCAAATTTAAAATTTTTTAAGGTATCCCGGAAAATAACCCATAATTCAGCAATATTCACTTTCAAAATAAAAGCAGATACTATTGTGGCAATTAATATAGCTGTTCCTCCAGCCGAAAGCCAGTTCAAATTAAATACAGCGTCCATAGGGATAAGGGTATCGGGTGGGGCAATACTCCTATGGAGACCATATACTGGAAATTTAAAAGAAAGGACTTCTAATAGACTGTTCACCGGTTTAAGCCCCCAGTTGCCAATAAGCAAGGTCAATAGTATAAAAGGTGTCCAAGCCTTAAAAACCTCGCCGGATGAATGTTTTTTAATCGAGGTTTCTGAGTGCTGATCGTTTTGGAAACGCCAAATAGTTTTTGGCCTCCATACCTTTAAAAAAATCACCAGACAGATAATGCTAACAAAAGCAGATAGTATATCGGGCAGCATAGGATTCAAGTAATTGGAAGAAAACCACTGCGCCAGAGCAAAGGAAACTCCACAAACAATTACAGCTGGCATTACCTCTACCAAACCCCGGAAACCGCTCATGATCATAACTAAAAACGCCGGAATAATAACTGACAGAAAAGGGAGCTGCCGACCGACCATCTGACTGATAGCCATCGCATCAATCCCACTTACCTGGCCTCCTACAATGATGGGAATTCCAAGAGCACCAAAGGCTACAGGAGATGTATTTGCTATCAAACAAAGTATAGCTGCATAAAGTGGATTAAACCCCAGACCCACCAACATGGCTGCCGTAATCGCCACAGGTGCCCCAAAACCTGCTGCTCCCTCAAGAAATGCACCAAAAGAAAAAGCAATTAAAAGTGCTTGCAGCCGGCGGTCATTTGTTATATTCGCGATGGAATCCTTAATTATCTCAAACTGTCCAGTTTTCACTGTTAAGTTATAGAGAAATAGTGCTGTTATAACAATCCAACATATTGGGAAAAGACCGTAAAGCATGCCATTGACAACTGCTAGCAACGAAAGTCTCACAGGCATTTTATAAACAATAATAGTTATTAATATAGTTATAACAAGTGTCCAAAATCCAGCAATATATCCTTTCATTCTTTTAATTCCCAGTGCCCACGCAAGGAATAAAATTGGCAATGCGGCAAGTAAAGCGGATAAACCGATGTGACCTAATGGATCATAGTTTTGTATCCACATAATAAAACTCTCCTTTAAGCTAGACATACAACAACTTGATCTGATCTATTTTGACATTTCTAGTTCATATATATCTTTAGCCGTTTTCAAAAAACCACAGTGGAGCGAAAAAGTTTCCTAACTAGATAAACTCAAAGAAAAGAGAATGATATTTACTCTTGTAGGGCAAATAATAAAAAAGTTGGTAAGAGTCGGTTTTTAATAACTTAACTTTGTGTAGATAAATATTCTACTTTACCACAATGTAGTAAGGAAAATTTAGCACTGTTGTAAATCACCGCATGAAATTGATTCAAATAGTTTTTTCAGAGCAGATTTATTAATGTCTTTACCTATAATTATTATTTTCCCCATATTTGGGTACTCTATTTCTTTAATGTTTATTTCTTCAGATACATAGTCAAATTGTATCCCACACCCCTCAGCTGTTTGCACAATTCCTTTGCCCCGTAAAATCGCCCCGTATGTATCCTTATCTTTTAGTTGGTAAAGTATTTGTTGAATTTGGTGTTTGGAGTACTTGGTTGTTGTTTTTTGACTCCATACGTCAAAGACTTCTTGTTCATTATGTTGATGGTGATGATGATCTTCAAAGTAATTTTCATCTATTTTTATATCAAGCTCATCTCTATTATCTTCAGCGATCCGGAGAACTTCCTCCCCATTTAATTGATTCCATGGTTTAGTAATAATGTTGGCATTACAATTAAGGTGACGAATCTCCTTAACGATTTCATTAACCAACACTTCGTCTGCCAACTGTGTCCTGCTTAATACAATTGTTTTCGCAAATCTAATCTGGTCTTCAAAAAAGTCTCCAAAATTATTTGAATATGTTTTATATTTCAAACTGTCGACTACAGCAATTAACATATTAAGTTTACTTTGCTTATCTCTTACAACTGCTTGACAGGCTTTGATAACATCTGATAATTTACCTATACCTGAAGGTTCAATAACAATTCTATCCGGTACATATTGCGCTATTAATTCATTCATAGCTGAGACAAAATTGCCATATAAAGTACAACATATACAGCCAGAATTAATCTCCCTGATTTTTACGCCATGTTTCTCTAAAATATCTGCATCTACTCCAATCTCACCAAACTCATTTTCAATGATTACTATTTTCTCTAGACCTGAAATTTCTGTTAATATTTTATTGATTAACGTAGTTTTACCTGCACCCAAAAAACCTGAAACAATATCTATTTTTGTTTTCATATCTACACACCTTACTTAATTTATTTTCAACATCGCCTTGTCGGTTCAAATCAGCAGCAAAATGTATGAAGTATGAAGAAGGATTGATCGCCTTTTTTAGGACCAAGCTGTTATAAAAAAAGAAACGCCCAACCTAATGTCACATGCTGCATAAGCTGCTCTCCAAGAAACCTTCCAATTGAAATTTAATAATGTAAAAACCCGGTGCAGCTTCCAAACTAATGCCTCCATTCGAAGTAAATTCATCCTAGAGCATCAGTTCTGGCAAAAAAGGGCGTTCCTGATCAATCATAAGTAATGAAAAATGCAAACCAATTAAAAGCTAAGCAGTCCTTTACGGTGTGCTCTTAAATAACCTATACAATCTTCATCTTTTCCTAATAATAATTTAGCTAACCGGATTTCAGTCATCAGCTTTTCATCCAAAGGATTAATAATGGCAGCATCCAGCCCAGAATGCATTGCGAGCGACATAAACAACCGATTGATGGGTGAGCGGTTGGGTAACCCGTAAGATATGTTGCTTATTGCTATTATTGTTTTAATGTTTGGAATTGACTCCTTAATCATACGTATTGTGTCAAGACAGACCAAACCCTGTTTATAATCTACCGAAAGAGGCAAAACCAATGCGTCAATATAGATATCATCGACAGCTATACCGTAATCTTGGATAGCCACTTCAACTAGGCTCTTAGCAGCATTAACTCTACCTTCCACATCAGTGGGTATACCTTCTTTACCATGAGCAAGGCCTATTACTGAACACTCATACTTCTTTACGAGTGGTAAAATATTATCCAATCTTTCTTTTTCTGCTGTGACAGAGTTTACCAGTGCCTTTCCGCGGTGAACCTTTAACGCTGTTTCAATTACATCAGGATCCGGGGAGTCAATACACAAAGGAACATCCACTACTTCCTGGACGGTTCTAACCAACCACTCCATATCTGATGCCTCTGCTTCTTCCCGAGTTCCGGCATTGACATCCAACATGGTTGCACCCGCGTCCACCTGAGACTTAGCCAATTCCTGAATGTAATCTTTGTCTTTCGCCTCAATGGCTTTGGCAATTTCGCTTAAAGTACTATTTATCTTTTCTCCGATAATAAGCACCATACCCACTCCCTCTATATAATAAGTTTTTCTCACGTATACTCGCTCATTCTTAGAATTTCATAATCATTGATTTATTAGCAGATAGATAGAAATAGAAGATATTCAATATTATGTAAGCATGGGGTGCTTTCA